>Ga0302286_10000354_pt1 | contig 37460 bp, 33 predicted proteins | sample III_Fen_E2_3_FD_198765 | JGI IMG/M metagenome (GOLD analysis project Ga0302286, IMG submission 198765) | Peat permafrost microbial communities from Stordalen Mire near Abisko, Sweden - III_Fen_E2_3 | ecosystem: Environmental > Terrestrial > Soil > Wetlands > Permafrost | place: Sweden: Abisko...
TTGTCTCGAAAACCAGAGAAATTATTAGGCCAGGTAGGTCAAATGAAAGAAAGCATCGACCGAAAAAACTTTATTCGATGAATTACAAGAGATTATAGCAAAACACTAACTTAACGACATTGAAATGTAATTATTAAAATACTGCATCTTAAAGTCCCCCATTTAAGTGTCAGGTTGCCTGATTTATTGTATACAAATCGCAGATTATCCTGTTTCTTTTTATATATTTGTATTTCGAATACATCTCTAACTCTGAATGGTTTTGGATTGGTTTTGGATTGGTTTTGGATTGGTAGCTATTCCGATATATCAATCACTTAATAATCATTTATTCGCGATATATATGCCATATATCTTTAAAGGTATATGGCATATATTTTGGAAATAAATGAATGAATTAAATTTACCAAAACCAATCCAAAACCAATCCAAAACCAATCCAAAACCAATCAGCGAATAATAGCAAACTGGAATGTAAGTTATACTCTTGCGAATAAGAGTCCAAAAATAGTAGAAGTCCGAATCTTAAATAATAAATTTTAATCCGAACTATAATTTTTTAATAAGATACTTTGATTCGAATCATGTGCAATATTAATTAATAAGTCAACATAAAAATCATGCGTCAAAAGATGTAAGTAAAAGGTGTAAACCATCAAATAACAGAAATAAGTTTGATCCCTGATCAGAAAATAAAATTTCGTTAAAGCAGACTCATTGAATGGTTAATATGAGGGAATTAAAAAAAAGCTGTTCAATAGTTTGGTAATCCAAAGAAAAACAGTATTTTTGCAGTCCGTTTATTATCTCAGTGTAATAGTCCTTTTTATTGTATGTAAATATCCTATTTTGTGCCGATTAGCCTCTTCCAAAATGCGATTGAAATAAGTAAATTGACTGTATTATTAATTAAAAAAACATTTTAAAGTGGATACGTTAAGTTATAAAACCATTTCTGCCAACAAAGCAACGGTGCAGAAAGAATGGGTAGTGGTGGATGCTACCGATTTGGTGTTGGGACGTATGGGCTCAAAAGTAGCAAAGCTTTTGCGCGGGAAATACAAACCTAGTTTCACCCCTCACGTAGATTGTGGCGATAATGTGATTCTTATCAATGCAGAAAAAGTAAAGTTGACCGGTAACAAATGGACCGACCGCATTTATCTTAGCCATACAGGCTATCCAGGCGGCCAACGTGAAATTACACCAGCCAAGTTAATGGAAAAAAGTTCAGAAAAACTTATCAAGAAAGTGGTAAAGGGTATGTTGCCTAAAAACCGTTTAGGAGATAAACTTTTGGGCAATTTGTATGTATTTCCAGGAGCAGAGCACAACATGCAAGCTCAACAACCAAAACAAATCGATTTAAACTCACTCAAATAATCAGTATGGAAGTTATTAATGCCTTAGGAAGAAGAAAAGCGGCTGTTGCTCGTATTTTCGTGAGCGAAGGATCCGGACAAATTACCATCAATAAACGTGATATTTCTGTATATTTTCCATCTCCAATTTTACAATTTATTATTAAACAACCTCTGAATAAATTAGGAGTTGTTGAAAAATATGATATCAAAGTAAATCTTGATGGTGGTGGATTTAACGGACAAGCCGGCGCATTGCGTTTAGCGATTGCACGTGCATTGGTGAAAATTAACCCGGAAGACAAACCAGCTTTAAAAGTAGATGGTTTCATGACTCGTGATCCACGTGAAGTGGAACGTAAAAAACCAGGTCAACCAAAAGCCCGTAAAAGATTCCAGTTCTCAAAACGATAATATTATTTACCATTTTATTATTTACCATTTACTATTTAAAATCCAACGTATTCAGACATACAATGGTAAATAGTAAATGAATAAATAGTAAATGGATTTAATTGGTTTAGTATCTAAATTGTCGAGACTCTTAGTACTCTGGAAGGCTACTTGACAATTGAGTTAAACAGAATGTAAACAATTTAAACAAAAAAAATGTCTAGAACAAATTTTGAAGAATTACTAGAAGCAGGTTGCCATTTTGGTCACTTGAAACGTAAATGGAATCCAGCTATGGCTCCTTATATTTTTATGGAGCGTAACGATATTCATATTATCGATTTACACAAAACAGTAGTTAAAATTGATGAAGCTGCAGCAGCCTTGAAACAAATTGCCAAATCAGGTCGTAAGATTTTATTTGTAGCAACAAAGAAACAAGCAAAAGATGTAGTTTCTGAAAAAGCCGGCGCTGTTGGAATGCCATATATCACTGAACGTTGGGCTGGAGGTATGTTAACAAACTTTCCAACTATTCGTAAAGCAGTTAAAAAAATGTCGACTATCGACAAAATGGCAACTGATGGTACTTTTGATAATATCTCAAAACGCGAAAAACTTCAGATTACACGTCAACGTGAAAAACTGGAAAAGAATTTAGGTTCAATCGCTGATTTGACCCGTCTGCCTTCAGCATTGTTTATTGTTGATGTCATGAAAGAACATATCGCTGTATTGGAAGCACAACGTTTGGGTATTCCAATTTTTGGTATTGTTGATACAAATTCAAATCCTAACAACATTGATTTCGTTATCCCGGCGAATGATGATGCAACAAAATCAGTTGACATTATCCTGAACGCTATGGTTGCCGCAATTCAGGAAGGTCTGGAAGAACGCAAGGTCGAAAAAGTCGATTCTGAAGTTGCAGAAGTACCTGCTTCAAAAGAGAAAAAATCGAGAATTACAAAAAGACCAAGAACTCAAAAAGAAGATGAAGAAGCTTTAAACGCTAATGTCGTTAAAAAATTCATCAAAGAAGAAGAATAAAAACATTTACAATTTAAACAGGTACGATTTACAATTGATTGTAGAAACGTAAAGTTCAGGTTGAATAATATATGTTCTCAATATAAGCGAGTTACGAGTTCTAAATGCAATTTTAGCTTGTAACTCGTTTTTTTATAATACCCCTTGATCCTTAAATGGAACAAGAATAACTTTAAAAACAATAATTAAAAAAATAATAACATACTACTTTCTGTTTCCCGGTTGGGGGATTTGAGGGGGCAAAAACTTACAATTATGGCAGTAACAATGGCAGAAATTTCTAAATTGCGCACCATGACAGGTGCCGGTATGATGGACTGTAAAAATGCACTCACCGAAGCTGAAAACGATTTTGAAAAAGCAATTGAAATTATTCGTAAAAAAGGACAGGCAGTAGCCGCAAAACGCAGCGACCGTGAAGCAGCCGAAGGTTGTGTATTGGCAGCCGCTGATGGAGGTTTTGCAGCTGTATTGGCATTAAAATGTGAAACTGACTTTGTTGCAAAAAATGCAGATTTTATTGCATTTACAAAATCGATCCTGGATGTAGCCATGGCAGCTAAACCTGCAGATACAGCAGCCCTTGCAGCTTTGCAAATCGGAGGTAAAGCAATATCCGAATTAATCATCGAACGTATTGGTATCACCGGCGAGAAAATGGAACTTGATTTCTATGATTTCGTTCAGGGCGGAACAGCAACTTTTTATATCCATCCTGGAAACAAACTGGCAACTATAGTTGCTTTTGCTGAAGAAAACGCAGAATACGAAACCATACGCGGCGTAGCAATGCACATTGCGGCAATGTCTCCTGTGGCTATTGATGAATCCGCTGTACCTCAAAAGATAAAAGATAACGAGCTGGCAGTGGCTATCGAAAAAACCAAAATCGAACTTGTTTTAAAAGAAGTTGAAGTCGCATTGAAAAAAGCAGGTATAAACCCCGCACACGTTGATAGCGAAGACCACATTGAATCAAATATGGCAAAAGGCTGGATTACCGCAGAAGATGCAGCAAAAGCCCGTGAAATAAAGACAACGGTCGTTGCAGAAAAATCTGCGACTTTACCCGAACAGAAAGTAAACAATATTGCCGCTGGACGTATGGCGAAATTTTTCAAAGAATATACCCTTGTAGAACAAAAGTACGAAGGAGGCGGTGAAGAAGCTGGAAAAATTACAGTAAAAGATCTGCTTGCAAAAAAGCATTTAACCTGCATCGCTTTTAAACGTGTAACTTTGAATCAGGAATAACATTAAATTGACAATTTAACTATTAACAATTTACAATTTATAAATAAAACCTCTCGATTTTGGTCGGGAGGTTTTTTATTTGTATAATGAGAAGTCGTAAACCCTTATTATGTTAGTAAAATTTGTTATTTTTGCAATTGGATTTAAATGATTTCATTTGAGCATCGAAAGGTGTTTTTTTTAATAAATAATAAAATTAATGAGAAAAGTCAGAGTGCGCTTTGCACCAAGCCCAACAGGGCCTTTACATATTGGAGGAGTTCGTACTGCATTGTATAATTTTCTGTTTGCCAGAAAGTTTGACGGAGACATGTTGCTTCGCATTGAAGATACCGATTCTGCACGGTTTGTTCCGGGAGCAGAAGCTTATATTGTAGAATCACTCAACTGGTTAGGGATTAACATTGATGAAGGTATCGGATCTAAAAAAGGAAATGATGGACCTCATGCACCGTATCGCCAGAGTGAACGAAAAGCCATCTACCGCAAATATATCGATCAGTTACTCGAAGCCGGATTAGCGTATGTTGCATTTGATACCCCTGCTGAACTCGATACAAAGCGAACGGAAATTGCCAATTTCCAGTATGATGCTAAAATAAGGAATCAAATGACTAATTCATTGACTTTATCGGAAGGTGAAGTGAGTGAACGAATTGAAAAAGGTGAACAATATGTGGTTCGAATCAAAATTGAACCCAATGAAGAAATTAAAGTACAGGATTTAATCCGTGGTGAAGTAATTATTAATTCATCAGTGCTCGACGATAAAGTGTTATTCAAATCATCCGATGGCCTACCAACCTATCATATGGCCAATGTAGTGGATGATTATTTAATGGAAATCTCGCATGTTATCCGGGGTGAAGAATGGTTGCCATCAGCACCTCTGCATGTGTTGTTATATCGTTATCTGGGTTGGACCGATGTAATGCCCGAATTTGCCCATTTGCCGTTGTTATTGAAACCCGATGGAAATGGTAAGCTGAGCAAACGTGATGGTGATCGTCTTGGATTCCCTGTCTTTCCATTAAACTGGAAAGACTCTAAAACCGGAGAAACCTCATCGGGATACCGTGAAGCCGGTTATTTTCCAGAAGCTGTTATTAATTTCTTATCGTTGCTGGGTTGGAACTCAGGTACAGAACAGGAAATTTTCTCTATGCAGGAATTGATTGAACAATTCTCACTGGATAGAGTCAGTAAAAGTGGTGCTAAATTTGATTTTGAAAAAGGAAAATGGTTTAACAACAAGTACCTTCAATTGAAACCGGATGAAGAAGTTGCGATGCTTTTTCAAAAAATATTAGTTGAAAAAGGGATTATCGAAAATCTTGACAAAGTCACTAAAATTGTAACACTGGTAAAAGAACGTGCCCACTTTGTAAAAGAGATCTGGGATCAATCAAAATTCTTTTTTGTTTCACCTGTTGAATATGATGCAAAAGCAGTGCAGAAACGCTGGAAAGCCGAAACACCGGCACAACTCACTGAATTAATTCAAGTATTGACTGGTATCGATGATTTCTCATCGGAAAATACTGAAAAAATTGTAATCGATTGGATTACTTCCAAGGAATATAATTTAGGAGGTGTTATGAATGCATTCAGAATATCAGTCGTCGGTGAAGCTAAAGGTCCACACATGTTCGACATAACTGCCATCATTGGTAAAAGTGAAACTATTCAACGCATTCAACGTGCCATTAATAATATTAACAAATAGGTATCGATGCAAAAACGTCATTTAGATCCCCTGCAATATATCAACGAACAAATATTTACCACGCAGAAATATATCATTCCATTTATTGAACAGAAAAAAAGAATCAATGAATCGGTGCAGGTATTGGAAATTGGTTGCGGAGAAGCCGGTAATCTGAAACCTTTTCTTGATTTGGGATGTACCTGTACTGGTGTAGATTTTAGTACTCCTAAAATAGAAAAGGGAAAGGCGTTTTATGCTTCTCACCCCAACGTAAATAACCTTACGCTGATCAGTGAAGATATTTATAAAACAACTGAATTTCATTCCAGGTTTGATATTATTATTGTACGTGATGTGATCGAACATATTCACGATCAGGATAAATTTCTGGGGTTGATGAAAGACTTAATGGCTCCTGATGCAGTTGCCTTTTTTGCATTCCCTCCATGGCAGAATCCATTTGGAGGACATCAACAGATCTGTGAGAGCAAAATATTATCCATGCTACCCTATTATCATTTATTACCTGCATCAATTTACAAATCTGTTTTAAAAACCTTTGGAGAAAGTGATGCTAAAATTACCAGTCTGCTCGAAATAAAGGAAACCGGAATAAGTCTGGAACGATTTGAAAAACTGATCGCTAAAAATGGGTATGTTCAATTATTAAAAACATTATATTTCATTAATCCGAACTACGAAGTCAAGTTTGGTTTAAAACCACGTTTGCTTTCTACTTTTTTTAGCAAAATCCCATACTTTAGGAATTACCTGTCTACATGTGGCTATTATCTGATCAAACAAAAATAAGTAAGGTGGACAGGAAAATGAAAAAAGTATTGATAGTAACCTATTACTGGATTCCAAGTGGTGGTGCAGGTGTACAACGATGGGTTAAATTCACAAAATACCTGCGCGACTACGGCTGGGAACCCATTATTTACACTCCTGAGAATCCTGAATATCCATCCATCGACCATTCTTTTGAAAAGGATATCCCATCAACTATACAGGTATTGAAATTACCTATTTGGGAACCGTATAATGTATACCGTAATCTGACCGGTAAGAATAATGCACCCATCAATGCCGGATTTATTTCAGAAGATAAAAAGCAAAGCTGGAAAGATAAATTATCCATTTGGATACGGGGTAATTTTTTGATCCCTGATCCACGTAGATTCTGGATTAAACCATCACTGCGTTTTTTGTCTGATTATTTAAAGAATAATCCGGTTGATGCGCTGATAACTACGGGACCTCCGCATTCGATGCATATGATTGGACTGGGATTGAAAAAAAACTTTCCTTCCTTACCCTGGATCGCCGATTTCCGGGATCCCTGGACGAATATTGATTTCTACAAGGATTTGAATCTGACAGGGCTTGCCGATAGGATTCATCACCGTATGGAGAAAGAAGTGTTACAGACAGCAGATCAGGTGGTCGTTGTTTCGAATGGCATGAAAGCTGAATATGAATTGTTGAACCCTCATAGAATTGATGTTGTTTCTAACGGATATGATCTGGAAGTACAGGATATTCCGGTGGTATTGGATACTAAATTCTCTGTTTCACACATAGGGACTTTGAATGCTGCCAGGAATCCAAAGACTGTATGGAAAGTATTGAGTGAAATCTGTTCGACAAACTCAGAATTTAAATCCGACTTGCAGATTCAATTCGTAGGGAAAGTCGATTTCTCGGTATTGGAAGATATCCGGACTCTTGGTTTGCAGGAACAGTTACTGAAAATTGACTATTTATCTCACAGTGAAGCCATCGCTAAACAACAATCCTCACAGGTATTGCTCTTATTAATAAATAATTCGGGTAATGCCAAAGGAATACTCACCGGTAAGTTTTATGAATACCTGGCAGCCAAACGCCCAATTTTAGGAGTCGGTCCCACAGATGGTGATGCGGCTGCCGTGCTTGGAGAAACCGGGGGAGGAGTGATGGTCGATTTTTTGGATGAAACGGCAACTAAAAAATGCATTTTAGATTATTACGAACGTTACAAATTAAATACTCTGACTGTTCAAACTGAATCGGTGGAAAAATACTCCCGTAAATCTTTAACCGGTCAGTTGGCTGTTTTATTAAATTCCTTATGAAAAAAATAATCACAGTAGTAGGTGCTCGTCCTCAGTTTATTAAAGCTGCTACGCTGAGCCGTCAATTTCAATTGAAGGGTATCGAAGAAAAAATTATTCACACCGGTCAACATTTTGATGCCAATATGTCGGAAGTTTTTTTTGAAGAAATGGAAATTCCAAAACCTTCTTATCAACTCGATATTCATGGTTTAACCCATGGTGCGATGACAGGTCGCATGCTCGAAGGTATCGAAGAAATATTATTGAAAGAAAAACCCGATGGTTTGCTGGTGTATGGTGATACGAATTCAACACTGGCAGGTGCATTGGCGGCATCTAAACTTCATATCCCGGTAATTCACGTTGAAGCGGGTCTGCGTTCGTATAACATGGATATGCCGGAAGAAATAAACAGAATACTGACAGATAGGATTTCAAGTGTCCTGTTTTGTCCAACCGATACGGCAATCAATAATCTGAAGCGTGAAGGTTATGAACATATGCCGATAAAGATTATCAAAAATGGAGATGTAATGCAGGATGCTGCCATGTATTATGCAGATAAAGCTGAGGAGAAATCAACTATCATTCAACAGGCAGGATTGCATAAATTTGTGCTGGCAACCATTCATCGCCAGGAAAATACGGATTCACCTGAAAACCTGAGAAATATTATTGATGGATTGAATGAAATTAATCGCCAGACTCCGGTAGTTGTCCCCATTCATCCCCGTACACGGAATATACTTAAAGAATATCATATTAAGCCTGAATTCAGGTTAATTGACCCGATCGGCTATTTCGATATGATCATGTTATTAAAAAACTGTGAACTGGTGATTACCGACAGTGGTGGTGTTCAAAAAGAAGCATTCTTCTTTGGCAAGCATTGCATTACCCTACGCGAACAAACCGAATGGGTGGAATTGGTTGACAAAGGCTATAATGTATTGGCAGGAAGTGATCCGTTGAAATTGAAGACTGCTTATGAATTTTTTAAAACAAAAAATTCTGACTTCTCTGTAGATTTGTATGGAAAAGGGAAGGCGGCAGAACAAGCAGCTATTGAAATAGCTAATTATTAAATATTTATATTTATTTTAAATATTCTAACGATTTATGATTTCAATTATCATTTCTACACAGGATAAAGTTTTACTTGATCGTTTATCTGAAAATATAAACGAAACAATCGGTGTGGATTTTGAGATCGTCGCGATTGAAAATAAAGGCCTCTATTCAATTTGTGAAGCCTACAACACAGGAGTTTCGAAATCGAACTTTCCGTATCTATGTTTTGTTCATGAAGATGTATTATTCAAAACAAAAGATTGGGGTATACGGCTTATTTCAATTATGAAAAATGATCCGGCAATCGGTTTGATAGGTATTGCAGGTACAAAATTCAGATCTACCTATCCTTCTGCTATTGGTCAGGGACCCGGCTTACGAAAGTTTCTAAGAGGTAATATCTATCATTGGGACACGTACAAGGATTTTGATATCAGTAACCAACAAAAAGAACTTGATGATGTGGTTTGCATTGATGGAGTTTTTATGTTTTCAAAAAAGGAAGTTTTTGAATGCTGTCGTTTTGATGACAAACTACTGACTCATTTTCATGGATATGATATTGATTTTTCGTTGCAGGTATTTTTTCAATCTTTTCGGGTTGTCGTAGATAGAAGTGTGTTAATTGCCCACTATTCAAACGGAAATTATGTGGGACAAAACACAATTGCAAACAGAAAAGTTGGCCGCAAATGGTTGAGAAAATTGCCTGTTGCTACCAGGGATACTCATTTAAGCAAAATCAAAATACGATATCTTGACCTAATAAACTGGATTTATTTTTTAAGAACCGCAATTGAAAGAAATATCAAAAATATACTCAAAAAATAATTTTTTCGAAACTCAAATAAATTATAACTTTGTCATTATCATAACACACAAAAAATGTCCGATCAATCAACATTATTAAAAACAGAAATAGGTTATTTCCATAGTCAACGTCCAGAAATGCTTAAATACGTACCGGATGCTTCACTTCATATTTTGGAAGTTGGATGTAGTGAAGGTAATTTTTGTCAGGCTTTAGATCGTCCTGACCGCGAAATCTGGGGAGTCGAAATCAATCCTGAAGCAGCAAAAATAGCAGCAAAAGGTTGTCACAAAGTTTTAATTGGTGATTTTGATGCTGTTTTTGATCAGCTGCCAACCAACTATTTTGATTGTGTAATCTTTAACGATGTCCTGGAACACTTGTATACACCCTGGGAAACAATTGCTAAGGTTAAATTATTGCTTTCACCATCCGGCGTATTAGTTAGTTCCATTCCAAATTTCAGATATATAGCGAATTTAATAACCGAAGTTTTATTTGAGGGAGAGTTCAGATATAAACCTGAAGGCGGAATTTTGGATGATACCCATATGCGTTTTTTTACCTCAAAAAGTATTTGCAGAATGTTTAAGGAACAAGGTTATGAAATTCTTCAACATGAAGGTATCAGACCCTGTAAAAGTTGGAAAGAAAAATTATTTATTAATTTGACTTTTGGATTTCTGAAAGACGCCCGTTATAAACAATTTGCAACAGTGGCTAAACCTGTACGCTCATGAATCTGCCTTTAGTATCTATTATTACTCCAACTTACAATCACGAAAAGTATATCGCTGACTGTATCTATTCAGCCCAATCGCAAACCTATTCAAATTGGGAAATGTTGGTAGTTGATGATGGCAGTACAGATAATACTTTGTCAATTGCAAAAGATTTAGCTGCAAATGATCCTCGGATTAAAGTATTTACACAAAAAAATGTAGGTATTTTCAGACTAAGTGAAACTTATAATTTTGCATTATCTCTTGCAAAAGGAAAATATATTGCAGTATTGGAAGGTGATGATGTTTGGTTACCTGAAAAACTGACCATTCAAGTGGAAGAATTAGAAAATGATGAATTGATTGTCATGTCCTTTGGACAAGCATTTTCTTCAACTACTGACTTGAAATCAAATTATGCATTAACTGACTTTTCAAAGAAAACAGTCGATATCCTGAAGAATGATCCTGTTGGTTCAGCTACCAATGTTTTGTTGTTTTCGAATTTCATTGTTGCACTTACTGTATTAGTTCGACGAAGTGCATTGGATAAAATCGGAGGTTTTAAACAAAGTCATCAATTGCCATTGGTTGATCTGACAACCTGGATAGAACTTTCACTTTGTGGAAAGTTCTCCTGCATTCAACAACCATTAGGAAAATGGAGGTTTTATCCAAATCAAATTACTAAAACTTATACTGCAGAAATTAGTGAAGGGTTTTTCAGGTTTGCTCTTGATTTCTATAATCGCGAGAATGTATTTTTCAGTCAATCCCGAATAACTAAAAGCCAATTAAACAAACATTTCAGAACACAATTAGTGGAGGCACACTCAAGATCAGGAAGGTATAAATTGATTCGTAAAGACTTTGACGGTGCACGAAAAAATTATATGAAATCCATTTTCTGTTTTGGCTTTTATCAACCTGTCTGGAAACTCCGTTCCTTAATCGGCATAGGATTTAGCTTGTTTCATGCAGATATAGAGTCATTTGCAAAACGCATTGGAAGAGTGAGCTACAAATAATGAAGGTGTCTTTTATATTTTTATTTTATTTCCTTCTATATCATTGCAGGCTTTTTCATAATCATCCGGTCGACCGATATCCAGCCAATAACCTGAATGTATTTTAACAGTGGCTGGTTTTTGATAACGGATTAAATCAAGCATTAAATGATCAAATCCATAAAGTTGATTTTCGGGAATATAATCAAGGATTTCCCTGTTTGCCATATAAACCCCCATGCTGACATTGTAGCGGTTAACAGGCTTTTCAACGAAGTCAACAAGTCTATTATCATTTCCTACTTCTAATACTCCATAATCAACTTTTTGATCACGCGAATATGCTGAAATGGTAAAAATGTTTTTAGAGATCACATGATTGTTGTAAAAGGAATCAAAATCCAGGTCTGTTAATACATCTCCATTCATTACCAGAAAGTTCTCTGGAAGGTCTTTAATGAGTTTCAGGGGTCCCATTGTACTCAGAGGTTTGTCTTCGAGCGAATAATCAATTTTTGTCCCCCATTTACTTCCATCACCACAAAAGGCCCGGATAATATCTGCCATATGATTTATAGTAATGGTGATATGATCGAATCCGCTTTTAGTTAACTGTCGGATGATGATTTCAAGAATTGGCATATCGCCAACCGGAACTAATGGTTTCGGTAAACTAATTGTATAAGGTTTCAAACGTGTGCCTTTTCCTCCGGCAAGAATTACTGCTCTTTTAGACATTGTATATTTCCGATTTAAAGTACGACAGATTATTTCCAATCCAGTCAATGGTTTCAGTCAATCCGCTTTTCAAATTGTAATTTGGAGTCCAGCTTGTATTTGCTTTTATTTTTGTGTTGTTGCAAAACAATCTCTCTACTTCACTTTTATCAGGACGAATGCGTTGTTCGTCGGAAAGAATTTCTACTTTGGTTCCAATTAGTTCAGCAATAAGTTTCACTAAATTTCCAATCGTTATTTCCTCACTCATGCCGATATTAGTAATCTCACCAAATAAACCTTCTGATTCGGCAATCTGGTAAAATCCGTTTACAGTATCTTTCACAAATGTCAGATCACGCGTAGGATTCAGATTCCCTAATTTGATGGTGGTTTTACCATTTAGAATTTGAGAAATTACAGTAGGAATAATGGCTCTTGCCGATTGTCGCGGACCATATGTATTGAAGGGTCTTACAATTTTTACCGGAAGATTGAAAGAATTATAGTAGCTTATGGATAGCTGGTCGGCTGCAATTTTTGTGGCAGAATAAGGTGATTGACCAACCATTGGATGTTTTTCATCAATTGGAACATATTGTGCAGTTCCATAAGTTTCGCTGGTAGAAGTGACCATGATTTTTTCAATGCCCAATTGACGTGCAGATTGCAACACATTGTAGGTTCCGTCAATATTTGTCTTGATATAGGCCTGAGGTGAAACGTACGAATAGGGTATCCCTATTAAAGCAGCTAAATGGAAAACAGTATCACAACCTTTCATAGCCTCAACTACCGAATCGTAATCGCGAATATCTCCGGTAATAATTTCTACCTTGTTTTTCACAGTACTTGTATCCAGCCACCCCCACTTATTCCAGGAGTTGTAATGAACAAATGCCTTAACATTAAATCCTTTTTCTACTAATAATTCAGTAAGATGGGAGCCTATAAAACCGCCTGCACCCGTAACCAGAATATTCTTCATTTCTTAATTGTTTTTTTTGTTAATAGGATGATTTAAATTAGTTCGGTTTAAATCATCAACTTTAATCCTTCAATAATATCTGTTTTTGGAGTCCAGTTCAATTCTTTTTTTATTTTACTTATATCAGCTATTGTATCCATTACTTCATTCGGACGGGTTTCGTTTTTACAATGATACTCAATTTTGAAGTCGAATAACCCTGTTACAATGTCAATTATTTCTTTCACCGAGTAACTGACTCCCGTACCCAGATTATAGGTTTGTAATGTGGCAGTATCTGATGATTCAATTGCTGCATATACGGCTTCGACAATATCTTTTACATGAATATAGTCTCTTTTTGGACGGTCATCTTTAATAACAATGCTTCCTTTTTTAGCCTGTTGAATAATTGTTGGAATTAAAAAATCAGGATTCTGACCTTTACCATAAATATTAAATGGACGAAAAATAGTAACAGGTACTTGAAAGTCCCGATTATAACCTTCACAAAGACTTTCACAGATTACTTTTGTCTGAGCATAGGGGTTAAAAGCTTGTATTGGATGTTTTTCGTCGATGGGTTGATATTGAGGATGGCCATACACATAAGAACTGAAGAATAGCATTTTAGCATGATTTATTCTGCATAATTCCAGCATATTCAATGTGCTGATATAATTCGATTCATAAAACATTTTCGGTTGTTCGTACGATGCGGGAACAAATGATAAATTTGCTAAATGAACAATGGCATCAATTCCTTCAATATGTTTTATTTGTTCCCAGTTACAAATATCAAAGCCATTGGCCAGGTCCATTAAAATCAACTCATGGTTGGTCAGGTTTAATCTTTCAAGTAGATATTTACCAATAAAACCGGAGTAACCTGTAATTAAAATCTTCATTTTCTATTTATCCTATTTTAAACATCAAAGATACAACATTCTTTTTATAGTTTAAAAACGGGATTCGGAATGGCTGTACTAATTTCGTCCTTTTTAAAGAATCAGTCATAAACAGGATGTAATTGAAATAATAAAAAGGTGCATTTATACCCAAAAATTCCGGACAATAATTTACCCCTGTTACTTTTAGTTTCTAAATCGTCGAACTTTATAACCTCCTTATCCCGACAAATGAAAATGATTTGTTACTTTTGCAAAGAAAATTTTAAAATATAATAATGAAAAATACATCCCGGATTATTTATATCAAACCGGCAAATTCGAGTTTTATTCGTGGAGATCAAGCTATTCTGGAGAAACAATATGAAGTGAAAGCTTTTTTGATGGATCAAAACAAGAATAAATTGAAATACGGATGGAAGCTTTTTTGTCTTTTTTTCTATTTACTATCAACCCTGTTTGATAAAGACGTTGTTTTTATATCCTGGTTTGCCGACTATCATTCAGCATTAATGGCTTTTGTTGGAAAGTTAACTCACAAAAAATCCATTATTCTTATAGGCGGTCAGGAAGCTGTTTGTTATCCGGAATTAAAAAAAGGTGTATACCGGAAAAAAATCAGAGGATTATGTGTCAAATATGCTTTGCGAAATACAACATTAATAATTGCAAATCATAAATCCCTGATTTACCACGAGAACAAGTATTACAATGCTGAACAACCGCATATTGATGGTATTCAACATTATGTACAACCGTTGAACACCAACATTGAAATTCTGTATAATGGAATAGATACACGATTGTTTAACCGTGACGAATCAATTGTCAAACAGGCAAATTTGATACTTACTGTCGGGACAATGAGTCAGGAAGGTGATTTTTACAACAAAGGTTTTGATCTTTTTATTCAGGTTGCCGAACGGAACGAAGCCCTGAATTTTGTTTTGATTGGTTTGAATCCTAAATATACTGATTGGACGGAAGAAAATTATCATGTATCAAAAATTCCGAATTTACAGATTATTTATTCTTTTTGTCCACAGGAAGTCCTCAATCAAAAATACAATCAGGCAACAGTATTTGTTCAGGCCTCAATTACCGAAGGCATGCCCAATACATTAAGTGAAGCTATGTTACTCGAATGTATCCCCGTTGGATCAAATGTAAACGGCATTCCGGATGCTATAGGAGACACAGGGATTGTTGTGAAGCACCGGAAAGTAGAAGAATTAGAAAAAGCAATACTTGAAGCTTTAATCTTAACAACAGGAAAAGCTGCACGACAAAGAGTTCTGAATCTTTTCTCATTTAATCTTAGGGAAGAAAAACTGCTTAAAATTATCAAAGACTTGATTGGAAAGGTGTAAAATCTAAATCAAATATCTTAATTGTTTCTTTCTTTTATTGATTTCATAAAATCTCCGAGTTTATCTCCGGCAATTCCAATTATTTGCCCGATGAATTTAGGTTGGGTGATTCTGATGTAAGCAATGTACAAGATGGATACCAGTATAAGTTGGCATGTAAGCAATAAAAGTGGTTTTGAAATAAACAATGAAATTGAAAAAGCTAGTAATGCCAGAATAATTCCAACAACCATATTTGGTAACAGATCCCGTATTTGATTCGTTATTGATAAATGAATGTCTTTTTTTATATAATAGGTCGAAATAAGGTAGGATATAAAACACGAAAGTACATACCCCCAAAGCAATCCAATTACACCGAACCTGAAGCAACAAACTACTGAAAGAATTATCAGACTTTTCTTTATGATCTCAATACCAAAAGTGATTTTTGATTTACCTCTTGCATTCATTGCACTCATGTTAAGTACATAAAAAGGGGTAAACAAGGATGCAAAACAAAGCAATTGAAAATAAGAAACTGATGGAAGCCATTTTGCAGTAAGCAAAACATAAATAAAAGGATGGGCTATTGCAATTAAAACCATCATAACTGGAAAAGTAACTATAGAAGTTTTTTTTGTTACTTCCCTGAAGATTCTGATTAATCGCAGATTATCATTCTGTACTTGGGTAAAAAGTGTAAAGGTGCTACTAAGTAATACCTGTTGAAAACTATAATTGAAGGTTTCACTTAATTTATTGGACTGGTTATAAAAACCAACTTCTTTAACCGGATAAAACCGACCCAGGATCAAAGAATAAATATTCGTAAAAACTACATTTAAAATGGATGTACCAAGAAGGTGTACGCTGAATTTCCAGAAGTTCCTGATAACCTGAAATGAAAATGACCATTTAGGACGCCAGTTAACTGAAAAGTGAAACAATACCATTCTAACAAAGTGAAAGGATAATTGTTGAATAACCAATGACCATACTCCCAGATGCAGAAGAGCAAAAATAATTCCCAATAGACCACTCAGGGCAGTAGAAATTAAGTTTACTTTCGCAACAGATTTAAAATCCATTATTTTAACCAGTTGAGTGAAAGGTACCAGATAAAATGCATTGCATAAAATGGCCAAAAATGAAATTCTTGTGATTATTACTAATTTTGGTTGATGAAAAAAAACCGCAATGTATGGAGCACTCGCAAACAGAATGAGATAAAGCAGGAGAGAGGTGAATATGTTAAAGTAAAAGACCGTATTATAATCGGTTTCACTGGTATCTTGTTTTCGGATAAGTGCCTGACCGAACCCACTCTCCACTAAAACATAGGAAAGTGCTGCAAAAATTGCAACCATTCCTAACAAACCAAAATCCGTAGGATTCAGCAGGCGGGCTAAAATTAAAGTGATAACAAACTGTACAACCTGTTGTCCTAATCTGTCTACTGAACTCCAGGCTAAAGCACCCAGCATTTTTTGCTTTAAATTATCACCCATGATTAATTGAGATATTGAAAGAAATGAAAGCTGAAATAATTAAATTTTATTTGCCTTTAATGACATCAAATCCCTTACCATATACCCCGATAACCGAGGATTGCGATATGAAAGCATTCGGATCAATATCTTTAACGATACGGAATATCTTTGTTGATTCATTCTTACGGGCAACTACAGTAACTACTTTTACAGGCTCCTTTGAGTACCAGCCCATCCCATCAAGAATGGTGACTCCACGTTGAACATCTAAATTTATCTTCGTTGCAATTTGTTCATATTCTTTCGAAAAGATAAAAAACTGGACTGATTGCCGGACTCCACTTATCACCATATCCACAGCTATAGTCGAAATTGCCATCGTTGTTAAACCATAAACAATTTTTTCCAGGCTACCAAAATCAAAAAGATACGATGAGCAGATAATCAGCACATCACAATAAAGTAATACCCTGCCCAGGGTTATATTCCTGTATTTATTCACCACTTTGGCAATGATATCAGTGCCGCCAGAACTTCCATTCGCCAAAAATACGATCCCAATTCCGGCACCTGATAAGAGGCCTCCAATCACACAAGCCATGAAATTGTCATCAGCTCCAACAAAAGTCCCCGGAACGGCTTGTGGTAAAAATGCAAAAAACATAGTTAAGACTCCAACTCCATAAATGGTTCGAAGACTAAATGCCAGTCCGACCGATCGGACAGCAATGACCAGTAACACAAAGTTTATTGAAAAGTATGTGACAGAAATTGGAATGCCGGTTGCATAAAACAAGATAGCACCGATACCTGTCACTCCACCACCTGTAATAAAATGCGGCAGAAGGAATCCTTTCCAGGCTGCACTATACATTAATAAACCAAATGCAATGAAGATGTATTCCCTGATTGAAATCCACGTGTCTTTTGTAATTGATTTCAGATTCATTTTAATTTAGTTATTTGGTTATTTATAAAACGATATTTACAATTTTTCCGGGCACTACAATAATCTTTTTTGGTGATTTCCCATCAAGAAATTTTGTTGTAAGTTCGTTTGATAAAGCTATTTTTTCAACATCTTCTTTGCACATATCAGCAGGAAGTTCAATAGTAAATCTAACTTTTCCGTTAAATGAAATCGGATATTTTACGGTTGATTCTATCAGATAACTCTCGTTGCAGATTGGAAATGTAGCATCACAAACAGTTTCTTTGTTTCCAAGTGCCTGATATAATTCTTCAGCAATGTGAGGAGCAAATGGTGTCAATAAAATCACAAGCGGTTCTAGGATCGATTTTTTACTACACTTCATTGTGAAGAGTTCGTTGACACAAATCATGAATGCCGAAACAGAAGTGTTGTATGAAAAATTTTCGATATCAAAAGTGATTTTCCTGATTGTTTTATGTAGTGTTTTTAATTCATCATGAGTCGGAGTCTCATCAGTGACAACAAAGGTATCCCCTTTGTAGAAAAGACTCCACAGACGTTTTAAAAAACGATGTACACCATCAATTCCATTAGTATCCCAGGGTTTTGATTGTTCGAGAGGTCCCAGGAACATTTCATACAGTCGTAATGTGTCAGCACCGTATTTCTCAACAATATCGTCAGGATTCACAACATTGTACATTGATTTCGACATTTTTTCTACTGCCCAGCCACAATAGTATTTTCCATCTTCCAGAATGAATTCAGCATTCTTGTAATCCGGATTCCAGTTTTTGAATCGTTCGAGATCAAGAATATCATTTGAAACAATATTAACATCCACATGAATTGGAGTTGTCTCGTATTGATTTTTTAAGTTCAGAGAAACAAATGTATTTGAGTTCTTAATCCGGTACACAAAATTACTGCGTCCCTGGATCATTCCCTGGTTGATCAACTTCTTAAAAGGTTCATCTTCACAAACCAATCCAAGATCAAATAAGAATTTGTTCCAGAAACGACTGTATATTAAATGACCCGTGGCATGCTCTGTACCTCCGATATATAAATCTACATTCCGCCAGTAATTATTAGCTTCGTGACTTACCAGGGTTTTATCGTTTTGCGGATCCATGTAACGCAAATAATAAGCTGATGATCCGGCAAAGCCAGGCATCGTGCATAATTCCAATGGGAAGTTGTCTTCTGTATGCCAGTCTTTTGCTCTACCAAGTGGTGGTTCTCCTTTTTCAGTAGGTAGGAATTTGTCAATTTTAGGCAATTCAAGTGGTAAACGACTTTCATCCAACATATAAGGCATTTCATTCTTATAATAGACCGGGAAAGGTTCTCCCCAGTAGCGTTGACGACTGAAAATGGCATCACGTAATCTGAAATTTACTTTCAGACGACCTAAATTATGTTCTGAGATATAAGATTTTGCTTTTGTTATAGCTTGTTTCACACTAAGGCCGTTCAGAAAACCCGAGTTCATCATAATGCCTTCTTTGGCATCAAAACTTTCTTCGCTTACATCACATCCTTCAATTAATGGAATAACCGGTAAATCGAAATGTTTTGCAAATGCATAATCACGGCTATCATGAGCCGGTACAGCCATTATCGCTCCGGTACCATACCCTGCTAATACATAATCACTGATCCAGATTGGAATTTCAGTTCCGCTTACAGGATTAATCGCATATGAACCTGAAAAAACACCTGAAACCCGACGGTCAGCAATACGTTCACGCTCAGTACGTTTTTTTGTCGCATCGAGATATATCTCAACTTCTGATGCTTGATCCTGCGTTGTAAGTTGTTTTACAAGTTCACTTTCGGGAGCAAGTACCATAAAAGTGACTCCAAAAATTGTATCAGCTCTTGTAGTGAAAACTTCAAAGTTGAAATCCTGTCCCTTTATATTAAATAGTAGTTCAGCACCCTCACTTCTTCCAATCCAGTTTTTTTGTGTCTCAGTTAGTGAATCGGTCCAATCGATAGTATTTAATCCGTCTAACAATCGTTGAGCGTATGCTGATACTCGTAAGCTCCATTGTCGCATGATTCTTTGTACAACCGGATGACCACCGCGAACAGAAACACCTTCACTCACTTCATCATTGGCTAATACTGTCCCTAGTGTCGGACACCAGTTTACATTCAAATCAGCTAAATAGGCAATTCTGTAATTAAGTAAAGTCTCTTGTTGTTCTTTTTCGGATTTAGAATTCCATTCCTGAGCAGTAAATTGTAACTCTTCAGTACTGGCTGCATGAATCCCTTCTGTTCCTGAGCACTCAAAATATTTTACAAGCTGTTCAATAGATTCAGCTTTTTGAAATTGAGTATTAAAATAGTGATTAAACATTTGGATGAACGCCCACTGAGTCCATTTGTAATAATTTGGTTCGCAGGTAAGAATTTCCCGATCCCAATCATAGCAAAATCCGATTTTATCTAATTGTTCCCGATACCGGGCTATATTGTTTTTTGTAGTAACGGACGGATGTTGACCGGTTTGAATGGCATATTGCTCTGCAGGTAAACCGAAAGCGTCATATCCCATTGGATGGAGTACATTGAAACCCTGCAGGCGTTTGTATCGACTGAAAATATCTGATGCTATATAACCTAGCGGATGTCCAACGTGCAAACCGGCACCTGATGGATAAGGGAACATATCCAAAACATAATATTTAGGCTTGTTTTGATTAATTTCCGTTTTGTATATTCGGTTATTTTTCCAGTAAGTTTGCCATTTTTGTTCTATTTCTCTGAAATTGTACTCCATAATATGTTGAAAATAAGTAGTTAAATTTGTTTATAACAATTTTATTATAAATTAATTTTAGCTTGCAAAGTTAAGCAATTTAGCTGAATAATAAATTAGCAATCTGGCATAATGATTCAATCTGTGTTTTTTATGACAGTTGTTGTCGTGTGTTTAAAAAAAATGATTATTTTTGTCTGTTAATAAATTAAATTTTAATGAAAATGTCTACTAACCATGCTTCTATTCATTTCAAGGTGCCTGAACCTACTTTGAGACGTTTACCGTGGTACCTGGCATATGCCCAATTAGTTTTAAAAGAAGGTGAAATGTATTTATCTTCTACTCAAATAGCTAAAAATATTGCAGTTGATGCCTCAATGGTTGCTAAAGATTTATCGTATGTGAATATTTCAGGACGAACAAGAGTCGGGTATGATGTAAAAGAACTTGTTGGTATACTCGAATCATTTTTAGGGTTTACAAATTCTCACAGAGCATTTTTGTTTGGAGTTGGTAGTTTGGGTGGTGCATTAATGCATGATAATGGTTTGGAACAATTTGGACTGGAAATCGTTGCAGGTTTTGATGTTAAATATGAATTAGCCGGTACAAGTATCAATCGTGTCCCGATTCATCATATTGATAGGTTTGAAGAACTTCAACATCAGACAGGAATTAATATAGGTGTTTTAACTGTTCCTGTTGATAAGGCACAAATGGTTTCAGAAATTATGATTGCAGGGGGTATTCAGGCGATATGGAATTTCACTCCTTTCCGAATCAGAGTGCCAGAAAATGTAATTGTACAAAACACTTCTATTTACGCACATTTGGCAGTAATGTTTAATCGGTTAAATGCAATAAAAGAAGATGAAAAGAAAAAAATATCAATTCAAAAACAACAAAAGATAAAATGAAAATATTTGCTATCGGTCAGAATTATGTTGAGCACAACAAAGAATTAAACAGTAAGAATCCCACTGAACCGGTCGTTTTCATGAAACCTGATACGTCATTACTTAAAAATAATAAACCATTCTATATTCCTGATTTCACGAATGAATTACATTATGAAACCGAATTAATTATTAAATTTAATCGATTAGGAAAAAATATTGATACAATATTTGCTAATCGGTATTACGCTGAAATCGGATTAGGAATAGATTTTACTGCACGCGATATACAACGGAAATTGAAAGCAGAAGGAAAACCATGGGAAATCAGTAAAGCTTTTGATAACTCTGCGGTTATTGGTAATTTTTTACCGGTTACCGAGCTGGGAGATGTTCAAAATATTCAATTTCGTTTAGATTTAAATGGTAAAACTGTTCAAAATGGGAATTCTTCTGAAATGATTTTCCAAATTAATGAACTTGTTGCATATGTTAGTCGTTTCTTTACAATAAAGATTGGCGATTTACTCTTTACAGGAACACCTGTTGGTGTGGGGAAAGTTGAAGTCGGGGATAGACTCGAAGGTTATATCTTTAATAATAAGATGTTTGATTTCTATATTAAGTAGTAGTTGGAATTGTTGTTTTCGTAAAACAATAATTGTTCATTTTGATCGTTAATACGTTACATGTTTTTAAAAAGACCTTATCTTTACATGAAATATAAAATACTACTTTTCTGTTTCTTTTTACTTCAATCTTTAACTGTTTTATCCGCTCAAACAGATATAATTTCCTCACACAAGTTAAATTGGAAAGGTATCTTAAAATGGTATGCCGGTACTTCAGCAATTAATGTGATTTCATTTGATAGCGCCCAGTATCCTACTGAAAATCATTTGCCTTATTATAACAAAAGGATCAATTGCGATCTTTCTTTTTCATATCAGGCTGAATTGAAAAATCAGGTTTTTATACCTTTGACTGATGACGAAAGTATATTGCTATCCGGTAATAGTTTAGTACAGACAGATCCCGTTATTTCAACAAAGACTCAGACTGAACGTGGAACAGGCTATCTAAATGTCAGCATATTTCCGTTTGTAAAACGTGGTGGTAATTTGCTGAAATTACAATCATTTGATATCCAAATATCAAAAACCTCGCTTCCCCAAAAAACAACTGCACTCAATAACCGAACTTATACAACAACTTCTGTTTTAGCTCAGGGGAAATTTGTAAAAATAAAAATTACAGATAGTGGTATTTATAAACTTACATATGAAGATTTGAATGCTATGGGTGTTGATCCTACCAATGCACATATTTTCGGGTATGGAGGTGCTGTTTTAGAACAAAGTTTTTCGTTGTCCAAGTTTGATGATTTACCTGAAATTGCCACCTACATGAATAAAGGTACAGATGGTATTTTTAATTCAGGTGATTATATCTTGTTTTATGCCCAGGGAATTAATAAATGGTCGTATGATAAGACAAAACAATTGTTTACACATAAAATTAATCCTTATTCAAGCAACGGATATTACTTTATTTCTTCTGATGCCGGTACAGGAAAAAAAATAGAAGATAAAACGAACGTTGTACCAACTAATGCTACGATTCATCCTATTGAAGAATTTACAGATTATAAAGTCTATGAAAAAGAAATATTAAATTTATGTCAATCTGGAAAAGAGTTTTATGGCGAAACTTTTAATGACGTAACTTCATATACATTGCCGTTTAATTTTCCAAACCCGGTTCTCACGAATTCTACAACTGTTCGTCTGGATGTAGCTGCTACTTCAACTATAGCATCAAATTTTTCACTTAATTTAAATGGTGTTCAACCGAAAGTACTTACTGTAAATAAAAGTTCAGATGATAGTTATGAGATGGCTGTAGGTACTTCAACTTTATTTACTTTTACCCCGTTAGCTGATGCTTTTAATTTTAATATCAAATTTATAAAATCTGCATCAACTTCTGTTGGGTATCTTAATTTTCTTGAAGTAAATGCTCGCAGACATTTAACTATGAGTGGCTCTGTTATGCAATTTCAAAACGTTGACTTTTTAGGAAAATCTGCTTACAATCAATATCTGATAAGTAATGCCAATGCCAATGTTCAGATCTGGGACATTACGGATATTCAAAATATTAGTAAAGTGGTAACAGGAACATCAAATAGTAAAATATCATTTATTGATTCGGGAAATGATGTAAAAAGCTATCTTGCCATTGATCCAACTGTTTCAACTGATTTCCCAAAACCAGAGATTCTCGGGGTAGTGCCAAATCAAAACCTTCATGGAATTGCCCAGGCAGACATGATTATTCTAACGCATCCAAATTTTCTGTCCCAGGCACAGACATTAGCTCAGGCTCATCGAGATAAAGATAAAATGACCGTTGAAGTTGTTACAACAGATCAGGTTTATAATGAATATTCATCCGGAACACCTGATGCAACAGCATATCGATGGTTGATGAAAATGTTATATGACAGGGCGCTACTAACTAATAAATCGGACTTGCCAAAATATCTTTTGCTTTTTGGCAAAGGAACGTATGATAACAGAAAGCTTCGATCGGATTCAGGGGATAATTTTATATTGACATATGAAGCTGACAACTCTTTGGTATTAACCCAATCGTATGTTACAGATGATTATTTTTCATTTTTAGATGATAATGAAGGATCGAGTATAACCTCCGATTTAATGGATATCAGCGTTGGCAGGTTTACTGTAACTTCATCCCAAGAAGCTACCGATGTAGTAACTAAAACGATAGGTTTTATGACTAATCAGGGGAAAGGATACTGGAAAAATCAAATTTGCTTTGTAGCAGATGATGGTGACCATTTCCTGCACTCTTCACAAGCAGATAGTATTGCAGTATCATTGACAAAAAAATTCCCGGCATTTCAGATTAACAAAATATACCTGGATGCCTTTCAGCAAGTGGTTAGTGCAAGCGGACAAAGTTATCCTATAGCAAAAACAAGGTTGTTGAATTCAATCCAATCGGGATTATTTCTACTGAATTATACAGGTCATGCCAATTCGTCAGCATGGGCAAATGAATCAATTTTGACATTAAATGATATAAAATCATTGACAAACACTCATTTACCTCTTATTGTTGCTGCGACCTGTGACTTCCTGCAATTTGACAATCATACTTTCTCTGCCGGAGAAGAAGTCGTATTTAATCCAAATGGAGGTGGTATCTCAATTTTAGCGGCTACCCGTCCTGTTTATGCATCCCAAAATTTCACTCTGGATAAACTGTTTTGTGAGACTTTATTTAAGAAACAAAACGGCGAACAACTTCGAATCGGTGATGTGCTTGCCTATACCAAAAACAGCATTGGAACTGAAATAAATAAATTATCGTATGTTTTTGTTGGTGACCCGGCAGTAAAACTTAACTATCCGACAAAGTATAAGGTCATTACAGATAAAATAAATGAAAATACCACTTTTGGAAACGACACCTTACGTGCACTTTCTGTCGCTACAATTCAAGGGTATATTGCTGATGAAAACGGGAATAAAATCGATAATTTTAATGGAAATATCCATAGTGTGATTTATGATAAAGTACAAAGAATAACAACATTGAATAATGAAGGAGATGGTGCTATGACCTATTCTGATCGCCCAAACACCCTGTTTTCGGGAGAAACACAAGTTGTAAAGGGTAATTATAGTTTCTCATTCATGTTGCCTAAAGATATAAAATATAACTACGGTGGTGGACGTATAAATTATTATGCACACGATGATACCAATGATTATGAAGCTCAAGGCTATTTTGAAAATTTCATTATAGGGGGGACTAATACCAATTCTATTGTTGAAACAGATGGTCCAAAAGCAGATTTGTATTTGAATTCAGAAAATTTTGTAAGTGGAGATAAGGTGAATGAAACTCCTTTATTTCTTTCATACGTAAACGATACAGATGGAATCAATACAGTTGGGAGTGGGATTGGTCACGATGTTATGTTGACAATAGATCAGGATCCTTTCCAGTCTTATGTGCTAAATGATTATTTCCAGGCTAATACAAATAGCTATTCAAGAGGGGTGATTAAGTATAAATTACCTTTAATGGAAAATGGAAAACATACACTTACATTTCGAGTTTGGGATTTACTGAACAACTCGACAACTAAATCAATTAATTTTGAGGTCGTGAAAGGGTTGACACCTGAAATATTTACAGTATATAATTATCCAAATCCGTTAAAAACCGAGACTAAGATTATTGTGAAACATGACAGACCTGAAAGCATTTTAACTACCACTGTTAAAATATTTGATATTTCCGGTCGTGAAATTTGGTCATTCTCACAAACCGGAGCTGATAATATATCCTGGAATGTGATTTCAAACAATGGCCTTCGGGTTAAAACCGGTGTGTATTTTTATAAGGTTAGTATAAAGACTAAAAACAGTGACTTTACATCGAAAACAAATAAAATGTTGATCGTTGAATAATAATATTGAAAATACACGTTTAATTATTTATTTTATAAATTATTCTTGCTAATATTGTAACCCTAAAAAATATAATTTTCGAATGAAAAATAACTTAATAGCACTTTGTGTTTTTGTTACATTTTCAGTAACAGTTTCTGCTCAGGTAAATAATCCGATTAGTACAGCAGTTCCTTCACTTTCAATTGCCCCTGATGCGCGTGCCGGTGGTATGGGTGATATTGGTGCCGCAACTGCTCCGGATGTGAATTCTCAATACTGGAATGCTGCTAAATACGTTTTTATGGAAAGTGATGCAGGTTTATCAGTATCTTATACTCCCTGGCTTAGAAAATTAGTTACCGACATTGATTTAGCCTATCTGGCCGGTTATTGGAAGTTTGATCAACGTCAGGCTTTGAGTGCCTCCCTCAGGTATTTTTCATTGGGAGATATTACTTTGATGGATCAGTTAGGTATACCTGCTGGATCTGCTCATCCAAATGAAGTTGCGGTAGATTTAGCCTATTCACGGTTGCTTTCTGATAAACTCTCAGCTGCTTTAACCATGCGTTTTATACATTCCGATCTGAATAACGGAATCAATCTGGCCGGTGGTTCTGAAATGTATCCGGGAAATTCGGTTGCTGCTGACATTGCGGCATATTATAAAACTCCGGTTGTTTTACAAAGTATTGATGGAACATTGGCCTTTGGTATAAATATATCCAATATCGGTTCTAAAATATCCTATGACAAAAATGAAACGAGTAATTTTATCCCAACAAATTTACGAATAGGTAGTTCGTTTGATTATCCTCTTGACAATTACAACAAAATTACTGTCAGTGCCGATTTAAATAAATTATTAGTTCCAACACCAAAAGTTAATCCAACAGCGGCTGAACAAACAGCTTATAATAATATATCCCCAATCGCGGGTATCTTTCAATCGTTTTCAGATGCTCCGGGCGGATTTAAAGAAGAGATGCAGGAAATTATGTGGTCAGTAGGTGCTGAATATGCTTATAATAATCAATTCTTTGTGCGGGGTGGTTATTTTAACGAAAATCAATATAAAGGCAATCGTAAATACTTCACTGCCGGTGCCGGTTTTAAATTAAATGTATTTCAGTTGGATGCTGCTTATGTAATCTCAACATCTCAATCAAATCCACTCGATCAGACTTTGCGTTTTTCACTTTCTTTTGACTTGTTTGGGTTAAAAAATCTGGTGAAATAATTTAATTGGTTTATAATTTGACATAATTTTAATACTTATTGAAATGGTTGATCTCTTCCTTTAGGTTGGTTCAACCATTTTTAATTTAAACTGTTATATGAATATACGAGTTGGTTTTGGATATGATGTGCATAGTTTTGCCGCTGATCGTGAATTGTGGTTAGGAGGTATTCGCATTGAACACCCTGTAGGTCTACTGGGCCATTCTGATGCTGATGTACTTATCCACGCTTTGTGTGATGCCCTTCTTGGTGCAGCAAATCTCAGGGATATCGGGTTTCATTTCCCAGATACTTCCACCGAGTATAAAAATATTGACAGTAAATTGTTACTCATGGATACTACTCTTTTAATTCGGAATAAAGGGTATGATATTGGAAATATAGATTGTACGATTTGTGCTGAAGAACCAAAACTTAATCCCTTTATTCCCTCCATGCAAAGTTGTTTGTCCGAAGTTATGGGAATTGATGTGGATAATATATCAATTAAAGCAACAACGGTCGAAAAAATGGGCTTTGTAGGCAGAAAAGAAGGAATGGCAGCGTATGTAACCGTACTTATTTCTAAAGTCTGAAAAAAAATTTTTTTTTATATTTCAATCTGTTTTCCCTATTTAAGTATTTAAAAACTCTATAGGATTAAAGGGTGGTTTTAATTATCTTATGTTTATTTTTGCAGTGAAAGATATTAACCAATTTAAAAATAAAAAAAATATGTCTGTATTAGTAGGAAAAAAAGCTCCTGTATTCAACAGCAAGGCTGTCATAAACGGGAATGAAATTGTAGAAAGCTTTTCATTGGAACAATTTGTGGGTGAAAAGTACGTAGTATTTTTCTTTTATCCGGCAGATTTTACATTTGTTTGTCCAACGGAATTAATTGCATTTCAGGACAAGTCGGCTGAATTTGATAAAAGAAACACTGTTTTGATTGGTGCTTCTACCGATTCTGAATTTTCACACTGGAAATGGCTTCAAACACCGCAAAATCAAGGAGGTATCCATGGTGTTGCTTATCCGTTAGTTGCCGATCAAACTCATGCGATCTCTAAAGCCTATGATGTCTTAGCAGGTTGGGATGAATATGATGAAGAAGGAAATGAAACATTTGTTGGTGAACCTAAAGCGTACAGAGGTCTCTTTTTAATCGATAAACAAGGAATTGTTCGTCATCAGGTTGTAAATGATATGCCACTTGGAAGAAGTGTTGATGAAGTCCTTCGAATGATTGATGCATTACAGTTTACGGAAGAATTTGGTGAAGTTTGCCCTGCCAACTGGAAAAAAGGAGATAAAGCATTAGTTGCTACACAAGAAGGAATAGCAAGTTATTTGACTGAAAAAGTTTAAATACTGCCTGGAATTCTTTATATTAATTTGCCGGAACATTTATTGTTTCGGCTTTTTTTTTATAAAAACAGCACCAAAATAACTAAATTAGGAATAACCTTAAGAATATTAAATCAAAACTGATGAAGTATTAAATTAATTAACTAGTTTTGCAACCTGATAAGAAGTTGTTCTTGTTTATTTTTCGTTTCTTGTATTTACATGAAACTGATATCTTTATATTCATTTAATTTCGAACTTTATAATGAAATTATCCTCTCTGAAATTTTTATTTTCCATTTTACTTGTTGTTGTATCTTTCGAAATTAAAGCACAGGATGAACGTGCTCAATTGCCATTAGCATTGCGGAATGCCTATTTTGGAGTAAGCGTAGGCTCTATAAATTATGATTTTGGGGCAATGTCTTTTTTACCTCACACCGGTTATGTCTTCAGCAATGTTGTTGTAAAGCACCCCGCTGTTCGGCTCGTATTATACGGGTATGAGTTTAATAAGTATTTATCTGCTCAGCTGACTTATATGCGTCCTGTTTATTGGGTGTCATATTACTATAACCAGACAGAAGGGGGTGAAGTGAAGAGAGAAAGAAGCTCGGTGTGGATGAATGTCGGTGGACTTACATTAAGGCCTCAGTTGCCAATTTCTAATCGCTTTTCGATTAATGGAGAAGTGGGTTTAGGTATAGTCACCCGGCATGGGTTTAATGCTCAGGACGGAACACCGATCGTTACCGGGATGAGTTATCCGACGGTTTTGCTGGGTGGTGGGGTTAATTATCATCTGACTGATAACTGGCGTTTGATGGTGAGTGGAGCATATACTCCTGAAAAATCTTCAGATCATCAACCTGCTACGACCTTTTTATCAGCAGGTTTCAATTATAAATTAACGAAGACTTCAGACAGTAAGATTGAAAAAGCTGCCAAAACAGGCTATATTAATCCGAAACAATGGCTTCAAATAGGATATTCAAATAATTTCATGGGGTATGGAATAAATAATTCACTTGAAAAGGTAAGTTTGTTTTGGGGAGGTGATGCCGAAGTATTCCAGGGATTATCAGTGAACTACCATCGAAATATATTCCATACGGCTAAATTGTTTGCCCTGGATTGGGGTGTAAGTGGTTCGGTATGGCAAAGTAAGGGCGCAGGAAGTGGTCTTAGTAATCCGGCAAAAGAAACTTTTTTTACGCTTTCTGTATTCCCTGAATTCCGGTTTAACTTTTTACATACAAAACCTGTGGATGCTTATTTCTATTATTCTGTTGCAGGTCCAAGCTATATTTCGAAAGCCATTATTGATGGAGTTGAAACCGGTGAACATTTTACATTCCAGGATACTATGGGAGCCGGTATTTTCTTTGGTGAAAAAAGGAATCTGAACGCTGAATTAAAAATCGGTCATTATTCAAACGGAAATATCTTCCCGTTAAATGGTGCTGTGAAGATTCCGTTATCTCTAAATCTCGGATATGCTTTCTAATATATTTTAATTTTGCTTTTAATGTGTTCCCGATTTTTAAGTCTTACTCCTTAATTATAAAAACATGTTAGTAAAAACGTTTGGTGCAGCAGTACAGGGAATTAATGCTACGATAGTTACCATTGAAGTAAACGTAAGCAAGGGAATACGATTCTTACATGTCGGTCTACCCGATAATGCGGTTAAGGAAAGTCATGAACGAATAACATCTGCTTTAAATTATACCGGATATGATTTTCCCAGGCAACAAATTGTCATAAACATGGCTCCCGCAGATATCCGAAAAGAAGGATCGGCTTACGACCTGACAATGGCTATAGGAATTCTGGCAGCAGCAAAAACTATTCATCCAAAGGAGTTGGAAAAATTCGTAATTATGGGCGAATTATCTCTGGATGGAGGGCTACAGCCTATAAAAGGAGTATTACCCATTGCTATCAAAGCCCGCGAAGATGGATTTAAAGGCTTTATACTTCCCAAACAAAATGCACGTGAAGCAGCCGTTGTAAACAATCTGGATGTGTATGGAGTTGAAAATATAACCGAAGTAATAGAATTTTTCAATGGTACAACCACTCTCCAACCTACGATCGTTAATACACGAGAAGAGTTTTTTAATAATATAAATCTCTCAGAAATTGATTTCGCCGATGTCAAAGGGCAGGAAAATGTCAAAAGAGCATTGGAAGTGGCAGCAGCTGGTGGGCATAATATCATCATGGTTGGACCTCCCGGTGCCGGAAAATCAATGTTGGCTAAACGGATACCCACCATTCTACCTCCTTTGTCGCTTCAGGAAGCATTGGAGACAACCAAAATTCATTCTGTTGCCGGAAATATAGACAATAATTCGTCATTAATATCTCAACGCCCATTCCGAAGCCCGCATCATACTATTTCTGATGTCGCATTAGTGGGTGGTGGAACATTTCCTCAACCCGGAGAAATCTCATTGGCACATAATGGTGTTTTGTTTCTGGATGAACTTCCCGAATTTAAAAGGACGGTGCTTGAAGTCATGCGTCAGCCGCTCGAAGATCGTAAAATATGCATTTCACGGGCTAAATTTGCCATAGAATATCCTGCCAGCTTTATGCTTGTCGCTTCAATGAATCCTTGTCCATGTGGGTACTACAATCATCCCGATCGGGATTGTGTATGCGGCCCGGGGATTGTACAAAAATATTTAAGTCGCATATCAGGTCCATTACTTGATCGAATTGATATTCATATCGAAATTATACCTGTCCCTTTTGAAAAACTTTCTGAAATGAAAGATTCTGAAAATAGTCATGCCGTCAGGGATCGGGTTATTAAAGCCCGACACATTCAGGAACTCCGCTTTAAAGATATTGATGGTGTATATTGTAATGCCCAAATGTCTTCAAAACAAATGCGTTCATTTGCTCAAATAGATAAAGCAGGCTCTGAATTGCTTAAAAATGCTATGCAACGCTTAAATTTATCCGCAAGGGCTTATGACAGAATCATCAAAGTGGGTAGAACCATTGCTGATTTAGATGATTCTGAAAATATACTTTCGAATCATTTGGCTGAAGCTATCAATTATCGCAATCTTGACAGGGAAGGATGGGCAGGTTAGTCGAACTTATAATTCAATAAAGTTCTGTTTAATACAGTAATATGTAGGGATTCGAAAATAACAATTTAAATTAACACATGGATAAGCCATTTCATATATTTAAAATAACGAAACAAATAGTAGAGAATCTTCGTGCAAAACGCGAAGATGCACATTTTCATGATTTTGAGGAACTAATAATAGTTACTGAAGGAAGCCTGGAACATTATATTGATTTTCAGGTTGAAATCATTCAGGCTCCATCGGTAAGTTATGTTTCAAAGGGAAAGATGCATCGGATAGTCGAACATGACGATTTAAGAGGTTGGGTGATTAATTTTCAAAATGAATTTATTCCTGACTCTAAATTGAATTTTTATTCCAATTTCTTTACTTCGACGAGTATTCCTTTATCCCCTAATTGCTCTTCTGCCCGGTTTATTAGTCTTTGTGAAATTATTCAGTTTGAATATGACCAGGAAAATCCGGATTTCTCTACGATTCAACATCTCACGAACGGATTTATATCCATGTTTGAGGCGGAACGGAAAAGAAATATCCCTGTTGAAAATTCCGTAAAAGCATCACAAATTGTGACCTTCAATAACTTCCTGAAAATTCTGGAACAAAATTTTAATCGTGATGAAGGCGTTTCTTTTTATGCCGATAAAATGAATATGTCAGAGCGAAACCTGAATATAATTTGTAAGAATAATTTTCAGAAAAGTGTATCAGAAATTATTGAAACTCGTAAACTTATTGAAGCAAAAAATCTGTTGATTCATACTAATAAATCAATCTCTGAAATAGGTTACGAACTGGGATACAATGAAAAATCCTATTTTACACGGGTATTCCGGAATAAACTCTCAATCACTCCCACTGATTTCCGCGAAATGGCGCGCACTCTTATTTCCTAAAAGTACCACCCTTTTACCGATAACTGTTACCGCTTGCCTTTTTTCATACTGTATCTTTGCAACATAATAATTTAGTCATTTTTTTATAATCAATTTATAAATTAAAACAATGAAAAAAATAATTTATGTTGCCTTTGTAGCAGTGCTTTTCATCTCTTCCGCAGTTAGCGCGGTCAATAAATCAACCGATCAAAAAGTATCCAAAAGTCAAAAGGAAATTGCATCATTACGGGCTCAGATCAAATCGCTGACTGCCGGAAATGCTGAAATATCAAAAAATCTTCAAACATTCGACACTCTCGATTTTACAGTTTTCAGCAACCAACAATGGATACGCCTGCACGAAAGTCATGCTAAAGACATTAAGGTTAACTGGCCTGATGGACATTTTACATTGGGAATTGATCGTCACATTGCCGATCTGAAAGCTATGTTTGTTTATGCTCCCAATACGAAGATAAAAATACACCCTGTTCGTTTTGGTTCAGGAAATATGACCTGTGTTACTGGTGTAATGACAGGAACATTTACAGTGCCAATGCCCATCGGTGAAGGCAAATTTATTCAACCTACCGGAAAATCATTTAGTTTACCTATGTGTACAGTTGGAATCTGGAAAAACGGAATTATGATTGAAGAATATCTGTTCTGGGATAATCAAACCTATATGAATCAATTAGGATTAGGCAAATAATATTTTTTTATTAAAACTATCAATCATTTAAACATTAAGAAAATGGGAACAACAGAATCTAAATTGTTGCAGGGGGTTATTGACCCTTCGCACAGCAGAGTACAATTTAAAGTTAAACACCTAATGATATCGAATGTCCTTGGAAGTTTTAAGGAATTCGAAGGTAAAGCAAGCATGGTCGAAAATGATTTTTCATCTGCCATTGTAAATTTCTCAATAAGTGCTGCATCCATCGATACTGAGGCAGCTGACAGAGATACCCATTTAAAAAGTGTAGATTTCTTTGACGTCGAAAATTATCCTAAAATAGAATTCGAAGGCAAAGGAATGACCCAAAAGGATGAAGAAAATTACGAACTAAAGGGACTGTTGACCATAAAAGGAATTTCAAAACCGGTTACCTTATCGGTTGAATTTGGTGGACTAATGACCGACCCTTGGGGAAATAAGAAAGCCGGTTTCTCAGTAACAGGTGATATAAACCGTAAAGACTGGGGAATGGTATGGAATGCTGCTCTCGAAACAGGAGGCGTATTAGTAAGCGACAAAGTGAAAATACTTTGTGATGTCGAATTTTCAATCAGTTAATTGAAGCAGTTATAAAAAATTTTATTTCGCTTTTAATGCATTGATGATTTCATTTTAAATATGATCGATATGATTCTCAATAATCAAAATAATTTATTCCAGTCCCCAAACAACACAGATCGCATGCCTGTGTTGTTTGTCGGTCATGGAAGCCCAATGTATGTCATTGAGGAAAACGAATTTACCCGAACATGGCAAAAGCTCGGAGAAGAAATTCCAACACCGAAAGCTATTCTTTGTATTTCTGCACATTGGGAAACGCGGGGTACGCAAGTTACTGCTATGCCTAAACCACCTACAATTCACGATTTCGGTGGCTTCCCCGGCGAATTGTATGAAATACAATATCCGGCACCCGGAGATCCTGAATTGGCCAATGAAATTATTCAAACTATTCAGCATATGAAAGTTCAACCCGACGATAAATGGGGGCTTGATCACGGTGCATGGAGTGTTATCATGCGAATGTTTCCAAAAGCTGAAATCCCGGTCATACAAATGAGCCTGGATTATAATAAAACGCCTTTAGAGCATTATGAACTGGCAAAAGAATTAGCCTCATTCAGAGACAAAGGCATTTTGATTATAGGAAGTGGTAACATGGTTCATAATCTACATAAGGTCGCATGGGATAAACCGGATGATGAAGAATACGGATTTGATTGGGCGTTGGAAGCAAATGATACATTCAAAAATTTAATTCAGTCAAATCATCATAAAGAACTCATTAACTACAATCTGCTCGGTAAAGCGGTGCAAATGGCTGTCCCGACCCCCGATCATTATTTGCCGTTATTGTATGCCTTAGCCTTGAAAAATGAAAGTGAAACGGTATCATTTTTCAATGATAAAGCCGTGATGGGCTCTTTAACTATGACTTCTCTTAAAATCGGATAATTGATAGTTGGATCCAAATTGATATTTCTAACATTCTATATCTCAGCTTTCAATTGAATATATTCAACTTTTAATTTTATTTTTACTCAACGCTTTGCAGTTTGAAAATAAAAGCGTATTTTTGCACCTCGTTTCGGATAAGGTAATCAAGAAGCAATGCCACAAGCAACTCACCTTCCCGATGTAATCAGAAAAGTCGTTAAAAAATGTACGCAATCGTAGAAATTTTAGGACAACAGTTTAAGGTGGAAGCCGGTAAAAGACTGTATATCCATCGCATGGAAGAGGCCGAAAGAGGTTCTCAGGTTGAATTTGACAAAGTGTTACTGATTGACAATGATGGTGCTATCACTGTTGGTGCTCCGGTAGTTGCAGGTGCAAAAGTAGTTTGTGAAGTATTGTCACATGTTCGTGGTGAAAAAGTAATCATTTTTCACAAGAAACGTCGTAAGGGATACCGCAAACGCAACGGTCACCGTCAGAATTTCACAGAGTTGTTTATTAAAGAAATTGTAGCTTAACCGATAAAATTAGAAGAAAATGGCACATAAGAAAGGGGTTGGTAGCTCAAAGAATGGTCGTGAATCAGAAAGTAAACGTCTGGGCGTGAAAATATTTGGTGGTCAATTTGCAAAAGCAGGTAACATCATCGTTCGTCAACGTGGAACTGTTCACAACATTGGTCAAAATATTGGTATGGGTAAAGATCATACATTGTTCGCTTTAATCGATGGAGTTGTAGAATTCAGAAAAAAGAAAGACAACAAGTCATTTGTTTCTGTAAAACCTATCGAAGCTAACTAAGAATTAGTCGATATTCAACACACATAAATCTCCTGTTGTTTTACATCCATGTAAAATTGCGGGAGATTTTTTTTATTCAACTAGTCCGGATAGTAGACTTAAAACAATGAATGTAGAGTTGTTTTTGAAATAGTAAATTGTAAATGACTAAATTGTAAATTAAAAGAGATGCTTACACTCAAATATATTACGGAGAACAGGGACGAAGTAATTGCTCGACTTGCCATTAAAAACTACGATGGGGCAGCTATCATTTCTCAGGTAGTTGAACTGGATAACCTGAGAAAAACAACCCAGGTTCAGGTTGATACAGCTTCGGCTGAATTGAATAACCTGTCGAAAGAAATCGGTTTGCTTTTCAAACAGGGTAAACAACTTGAAGCCGATCAGGCAAAAGAGAAAACTGTAGAACTGAAAGAAACCATCAAAACTCTTGGTGACCAACAGTCGGCTGTTGAAGAAAAATTAAATGAATTGCTTCTTCAAATACCAAATCTGCCTCATTCGAGTGTACCTGCCGGAAAACATGCCGAAGATAACCTGGTAGAACGTACAGGGGGCGTTATGCCTGTCTTACCTGCTGATGCTGTTCCTCACTGGGATTTGGCAAAAAAATACGATTTAATTGATTTTGAATTAGGAGTAAAGATTTCTGGTGCGGGTTTCCCTGTCTATAAAGGAAAATGTGCCCGTTTACAACGTGCTTTAATTAATTTTTTCCTTGACAATGCGACTGCAGCCGGTTATCTGGAAATTCAGCCACCTTATGTAGTAAATGCTGCTTCGGGCTATGGTACCGGGCAACTCCCCGATAAAGAAGGTCAAATGTATCATTGCAATGTGGATGATTTGTATTTGATCCCGACTGCCGAAGTACCGATCACGAATATTTATCGTGATGTGATCCTGAATGAGAACGATCTTCCTATCAAAAATACTGCATACTCTGCTTGTTTCCGACGTGAAGCCGGATCATACGGTAAAGATGTACGTGGATTGAACCGGTTGCATCAATTTGATAAAGTCGAGATTGTACAGATTCAACATCCCGATAAGTCTTACGAAACACTTGAGCAAATGGTCAATTACGTGCAAACGCTGGTAGAAAAACTTGAACTCCCATGGCGTATACTTCGTCTGTGTGGTGGCGATTTAAGTTTCACTTCGGCATTGACTTTCGACTTTGAAGTGTATTCTGCTGCTCAACAACGATGGCTGGAAGTAAGTTCAGTATCCAATTTTGAAAGCTATCAGGCTAACCGTTTAAAATGTCGTTTCAGGACTGCTGATAAAAAGACTCAGTTGGTTCATACATTGAATGGAAGCGCAATGGCCCTGCCACGTATTGTAGCCGCTCTGCTTGAGAATAATCAGACTCCCGAAGGTATTCGTATCCCAAAGGCATTAATTCCTTATACGGGCTTTGAATTCATTAATTAGTTTTACGTTTTACGTTCCATGTTTCACGTTCCACTTTCCACGTTTCGTGTTCTGCGTTGAATAAGTTGATTGGTAAGTCGATAAAATAGTATACTGAAAACAGAAAAGGTTGTTTGCAATGCAAACAACCTTTTCTGTTTATTCCTTTAATCAACAATCAACATTAGTCAATAAGTTATATACAATTTAAACACAGAACGCGAAACACGAAACACGAAACGCGGAACACAGAACTATTCCACAATTCTCGGCTTCTTCACTTTATCTTCATTCTTGGCAATAAAGTCTTTCCAGCCGGAATACGCATTCTCCGTGACAGGCCTTCCTGCCTGTAGAAAATGACAATAGGCTGCTGCCAGTCCATCGGTTGCATCCATCTGAGGCAGCATGCTTTCAACCGGAATCTTAAGAATGCGTCGTAACATATCCGCCACTTGTTCTTTCGAAG
>Ga0302286_10000356_pt1 | contig 37356 bp, 35 predicted proteins | sample III_Fen_E2_3_FD_198765 | JGI IMG/M metagenome (GOLD analysis project Ga0302286, IMG submission 198765) | Peat permafrost microbial communities from Stordalen Mire near Abisko, Sweden - III_Fen_E2_3 | ecosystem: Environmental > Terrestrial > Soil > Wetlands > Permafrost | place: Sweden: Abisko...
ATGCTTACCGCTGGTTATAAAATCATTATACTTGGCCGTCCGACAAAAGAAGAAACTTTGCAGGAAAGAATCACCAAACTTTTACGATGGTTCGGTATTGAAGAATTAGCAGGTCAATTAGAGTTAGTGGAAATTGATTTTTTAAAGCCAAAGCTGGGCATACAGGAGGCTAAATACAAAAACCTGTGTGCAATCACTGATCAGATTATCCATTGTGCTTCAGATACAAGTTTTAACGAACGAAAGCGTGATACTATTTTCAAATCCAATGTTTCCAGCTTGGAAGGTATTCTTGAATTTGCTGCAAATGCCAATGTGAATTTTTTCCATTATATAAGTACAGCCTATGTTGCAGGAGCGAATGTCACGATTTGCAAAGAAAGAATTTCTTCAGCAACCGATTTCCTGAATGTATATGAAGAAAGTAAAGCACTGGCTGAAAACATTATTGGTACCTTTTGCGAAAATAATTCAATACCATTTACAATAATTCGACCATCAATTGTATACGGTGATTCGCGCACAGGTCGTTCGATCAGGTTTAATGCTTTGTACTTTCCAATCCAGTCAATAAAATATATCAAAGATATCTATACGAATGACATAATAAATCATGGTGGTAAGAAATCCTGTCAGTTAGGGATATTTATTGATGATGAAGGTTATCTGTTTTTACCACTTAGAATTTATTTGCCTAAACAGGGAGCTCTTAACCTGATTCCTGTAGATTATTTTGTTAATGCCACAATGAAAATAATTGACAATGCAACTTCTGGTGGGATCTATCATTTAACGAATAATTCTCCGGCAAAGATGGATGTCATTTCTATCTATAATGAACAATTTATGAAAATCAAAGGGATAGAGATTATTTATGGCAAATCGGCAGGCAATGCTTTACGAAATCCTGCAGAAGAACTGTTCGATCGTTTTATAGAACCCTATCGCGACTATCTATCAGATAACAGAATTTTCGACAGGGCAAATACTGACTTAGTAACAGATAATTTGCATCCGCCGGAATTTACCGATGAAATTTTCAAAAACTGTATGGAATATGCCATTCGCGTTAACTGGGGAAAAACGATTTTTGCTGAAGAAAATAAGAAAGAATGACAATGGTAAAATACATTTAAAAAGGATTGAGTGGGTGCTGGGAATAGGTTTGGTAAAAACAAATGGGTTTTCTCTAATCCTGCAAAATAAATTAAATTCAAAAAAATAGCGAAATGCAGAAAGTAACTGAAGAAATATACAGTCGTATAGATAACGACATTTATAATGTGGAAGGAGAGAGATGGTGGCAACCTGACTTCTCACTTAATCTGTTAAGAACTTTATATAATCCCTTCCGTGTAAATTATGCAAACAAAATATTTGAACACCTTAAAATAAATCCAGAAGAAAAATCCGCATTGGAAGTTGGTTGTGGAGGCGGAATATTAAGTGAAGAGATGGCAAAATTGGGTTTTATATTTACTGGAATTGACCCTTCAGAGCAATCGTTGAATATTGCAATAAAACATGCAAAAGATAACAACCTGAATATAAAATATGAGATGGGAGTCGGAGAGGATTTGCCATTTCAGAATAATTCCTTCGATGTTGTCTTTTGTTGTGATGTGCTTGAACATGTTAGGAACTTACCAAAAGTGATTTCCGAGATTTCACGTGTTTTGAAAAACGGAGGCATATTTATTTATGACACTTTCAATCGTACATTTATCAGCAAAATAGCTATTATCAAAATATTACAGGAATGGAAACGATGGGCTATAATGCCTCCTGATCTTCATGTTTGGGAAATGTTTATCAAACCCGATGAGATAAGATTTTTATTAAAAGAAAACCAATTGGATTGGAAAGAACACCGTGGAATTAAGCCAAAAATATCCTATCCGAAAATGCTTAGATATCTCCACAAAAGAGCAATTGGGGATTTGACCTATGAAGAATATGGTGAAAAATTCCGAATGGTTGAAAGCAACAGCACTCAAATTATGTATATGGGATATGCTGTTAAAAGAAAATAACGCTAAAGAAATTTAGGACAAATAAGAACAATCAGAATTTATAAAAAGAAAAATGATAGTCTTTGGTAGCTGAATCCTATTCCATAACGCATTAAATCTTTAGAAGAACTAACTATAGAAGTTGCAGAAAATGTATGAATTATGCAATTTTTTTTAATTATTCTGTAACATTTATTCGATTGAAGCCGGCTAACTTTGTTTTCCCAATTCAAGAAAAAAAATCAATCAAAAGGTCAAATCAAATGAAAAATTACAATTATGAAAGGCAATGAAAAATTAATTACAGTCATGAATGCGCTTTTGGCAGATGAACTTACTGTCGTAAACCAATACATGGTGCAATCTGAAATGTGTGCAAACTGGGGTTATTCAAAAATTCAACAGGCAATTAGAAAGCAGGCAGTAGATGAAATGCACCATGCCGAGTGGCTTATCGAGCGAATTATTTTTCTGGATGGTACGCCAACGGTATCCAGGCTAAATGCAATGAAGATTGGTAAAACTGTATCAGAAATGATCAGTAACGACGATGACACTGAACTTAATGTTGTCAGAGAATATAATGAGGCAATCAAACTCGCCCGAGAAGTTGATGATCAGGGAACAGTTGATCTGTTAACTAAGATACTGAAAATGGAAGAAGGTCACGTCAATTGGGCAGAAATGCAACAAGCTCAGATTAAACAGATGGGTTTAGAGAATTATTTGATTAATCAAACTGAAAGTCCCATCATTAGTCGAGTTTTGTAAGAGGAATTAGAAAACAATTGTGAATTTTTTTTTCGCAAATAAAAAATTATAATCATGAAAATACTACAAAAAATTACAATGCTGATTGCTTTAGTTGCTCTGTTCGCATCCTGTCAATCCAAGATAAATGTAAACAAAATTCTTTCAAATCAGGATACAAAAAAGGCAATCATGGACACAATTGCTAATAATAGTAATCTGTCAAAAGAAATGAAGGAGACTATGATGAATAGTGAAAATAGTAAAATGATGATGCTAGGAAATGCTAATATGAAAGGATTTAATAGTAACATAGAAAAGGATGCTCTGAAAAATGAGAATTTCAGAAAAGTATTATACACAAGCAAACATCTTCAACTTGTGCTAATGACCTTAAAACCAGGTGAAGATATTGGTGAAGAAACCCATCCCAATATTGATCAGTTTTTCCGGTTCGAAGGTGGAAAAGGCAAATGCATTATTAATGGAAATGAATATAAGGTGGAAAATGGTGATGTTATTGTTGTACCTGCAGGTTCTAAGCATAATGTTATAAATACAGATGCTGTAAAAGAACTAAAAATGTATACAATCTACGGCCCTCCTAACCATAAAGACGGCATCATTAATGCAACAAAAAAAGACTCTGAAAAGAACGATGTGAAATTTGATGGAAAAACAACGGAATAAATCGCAGTAATCATTTGAAATATAGATAAAGCATGTCTAAAGACACTAAAATAATATGGCTCACTAAGCCGGAAGATCATGATTATTAGGCGTCGTTGCCTTATCTTAGTTTAATATTTGACAATAAAAGCGTGAAAAAATCAGTCAAGGTGCTCAGAAAAGCATCCTTGGCATAAGTAACGTACACTTTGAAAGAAATACTGAAAAATTACAGGCTGGAATTAAATTGCCGCCGCTTCTATTGTTTCGCGATGACAGTCAACGGCGGTTAATAATTGCGGACGGATATCATAGGTTATGTTCGGTCTATTTGGTCGTTCTTATCACTGCACTTTTGATGCCATTTTTACTGCACGCCGATTCTGGTTACATTTGTATTTGCTTATACAATATTTTTCCCATTTTATTTCTTATTATCGATTCGTTTCAAGTATAGATTATAGTTTCTTAAATCCAAGACCATATCAAATCTGTCTAATATCCCAGTGCCTATCAGACCTGAAAAAGGATACGGCCTTTGTTTATTTTGGGAGAAAGATATATAGCTCTTTTCCGTTAGAAGAAATTCACCGACTTGAATGGTATCACTCCTAAGGGAAAAACCTTTTTCAACTCCACCTGGAATGTGACTTTCCCCAAAATGTGCACTGTCTGATTTTATATCGTATTTGGATACGATACTGTTACTGAAACTTATATCCCCATTATAGCCAGTATCTATAAGAACAAACACTTTTATTTTTTTCCCTTGAACAGAAACAACAACAGGTATTCCCAGCATACCATTCTCTACCTTTATTTTTACAGAATCGTAATTCTGCAAATCCTTGGTGTCAGATAATTCCCGGATATATTGCTTACTAAATGATATTTCTATGATTTTCTTATCGAAAAACTGCCACGGAATTATTCCCACTGCTCCTGAAAACCTGAATGCAAAATTATTTTTATCAAGATAACGTGCATAGACAGAGCCTCCGTAAATCTTTTCCCAATGGCCTATTCGTACTTTCGTTTTTTTTTGCACCTTGTAAAATCCATTCTGCACTTTTTGTTTTTCAACCTTTGAAGCCAAATCATCTGAAAACGTCATTGTTCCCATACCTGTTTCTAACCAATATTTGAAAGGTCTTGAGTCATTCAACGTTCCGGGGATTAATATCATTTTTTTCATTTTAAAGTCGTATTCAAAAGGCACAGCATCTTTCGGGATACTATCTGCACTTATTACTTTGGATGTATCTGCCGATTGGATATAGCTTGCTGGCAGGATTAATAAAATGGGAATTAATATATAAAGCTTAATGGGATTCATAGGATAACAGGTTTAATTTAATTCTATTGGATTATAAGGCAATGGATCAAAGTGTTTGGGAGCATTGGGGTCAAGTAATACCTTATGATTACCGGCACCCCATTGAACAAAGTTGTTATGTATCCTTTTAAGGAGCGCATAGAGTTCTTTTCTTGTTGTTTTCTTATAAGGCCAATCATATTTTTTAATGGCTTCTTTCTTCTTTGGATTTTCGATGCCAACGCATTCAAATACATAGGAGCCGGTTGAATCAGAAATGTTCAAAATAAGGCCGGGTAACCCACCAAATTTCCATGGCCCGTTATTTATAGGAATATCATTTGTATACCACGCCTCATACTCTCTGCCTCTGAATGTGGTTTTGGCTTTCTGGCAAGAATAGGAATAAATCATCTTTTTCTCTGCTGTCAGTTCCCATATTTGGTTAGGAATATCTTCTTCATAGAAGAAGACATCCCCATCCATTAATTGTGTCGTAACTAATTCTGTTTTAGTCTTAAAATCTTTAAAAACCTCAGTAGCATTTAAACCTCTGCCTTCTTCTAATTTGAGATATCCGACATCAGAATGAATGGTCTGCTTGACTTTAGGAGTATCAATAGGAGTATCAATCTCTTCTTTCGCAGAGAATTTCGAGTTATTTGTACCAACTAAGAGAACCAAATTATTTTCAACTTTTGTTTTTGTTTCCTTTACATCAGGGATAAAGTATAATTTGTAGGTTATTTTCAGATAAGCAGAATCCAAAACATGATATTTGTCTTTATTATGAGGTATTATATTAAGAGGATACTGTGCCGCCATATATGTTGAAAAAACAAAAAGGAGTTGCAAGAGAATGAGGGCTTGCATAAGCGAACCTCTTTTTATAATTTTTTTCATATTCATTTCGTTTATTATTCTTTTTCTATTGGATTATAAGGTTGTTTTGGCGCATGTTTGACATCTTTAGACTCGCCAGTTGTCTCAGAAAAAACAAAGGCTCTTTTTATACTTCCATTTGCAATATCAAAAGCTACATTATCATCATGCCTCCTTTGATATAATTTCTCCAACTCTTTCCAACTTGTTTTTGTGTATTTTAAATCATAATATTTTATAGATTCCATCTTTTTTAAGTTTTCGATACCGATACATTCAAAAACAAAATATTGTTTTTTATCACTTATTTTAAGGATTAAACCTGGTAGTCCTCCAAACTTCCATGGGCCATTATTAATTGGAATTTCGGTCGTAAACCATGCTTCATAAGTTCTTCCCCTGAATGTTGTTATCGCTTTTTGACATAGATAGGAGAGAACCGTTGATGTATCACTTTTTATCTCCCATTTTTGGTTGTTCAGTTCGTCTTCATACTTGAAATTTCCTCCTATCTGAGAACCTAAATCCGTCACTGTTATCTTATTTTCAGGATAGTTTTTAAAAATTTCATAACCATAAGTCCCTATTTCATTGTTATTTGGAATCCAACCATCTTTCATATTCAATTTTGCAAATGCACAATAGTCCACCATATATTGACTAAAGTATTTTGACATTTTCTTTCCAATGAGCAATGTCTGCATATCTGTTTCCCTTGTTTCTTCCACTTTTAATGTATCTGTTACGTGCTTTAATCTAAAAATACATTTCAAATAAGCAGAATCCAGAACTTGGTATTTGTCCAATGACACATAGTAAGGAATAATCAAACTAACTTTTTGTTGGGAAAAAGAGCTTCCTATACATAAAAACAGAACAGAAACGATTAGTATTATTTTTTTCATCATACTTATGAATAATATGCAATTCTATATTTTTCATTTTTATTATAACGGGTTCATTGTAACATCAATAATATTTCCTTGTCGATAGAGCTCTTTTGTAAAAGTCACGAAACCGGCTTGCGTTATGTTACCAGCATCCTGAAGGTACGTTGTTACTGTATTGGTATGATTGAAATAATAATTATATAAAGCATAATCAATCCACCATTTATTGGAACTTAAATCCTCTGCCCGACTATTTATGATTTTCTTTTTAATGAAATTAAATTCATCAGTGGTCGGACCATTTATCATGAAATTTTCAAATGCATCCAATGCTGCTTTCCTTATTTGTTCAATATTTTTAGGATTTGTGTTAAATGTAATAGACAGTTGTACAAAGTTCGGCGTGACTATGTCACCGTTATTGAGTGAACCTATAGTATAGGCAGCACCAAATTTCTCACGAATTGTCTTTGTTAACCTTTCAATTAAAAGCCTCTGAGCTATATGACTATAAATATTATTTTCACTGTTTTGTATTATTTTACCCTGACAACGGATTAGTATTGAAGATAATAAATTTTTCATTGGATAATTGAATTCACAAGATTTTCTACCTGTTCTCCACCAATATTCAGTCGGCAATTCTATACTATCCTGAGAAAAAGAATTTTCATTCTCATCTTTTCTTTTAATTGCATTTAATGAACCGATGTATTTTTCTATTAGTGGCTTTACTTCTTTAAGATTGAAAGACCCTGAAAACAAAAATGTAAAATCCTTTGGATTATAAAAGATGTTTTGGAATGTTTTATTTAATGGAGCAGTCGGTACCTTTCCTAAACTATAGTAATGCTTATATCCGGAATATTTGTTTACTGAGTCTCTGAAAACAGAAAAATTTATTATTCCTGTAGACATTGAACCACAATAGATTGTATCTTCCGATTTCCATGACTGATTTGAAAAACATAAATTTATTAACTTTAGTGCTATTTCAAAATTCTTAGTTGTTGAATAACCTTTCATCCCTTGTTTCTTTTCAGAATAAATTGATTCCAATGAGACATTCTTTAAAGACAGTATCTGATTCATAGCCGAAGTGGAAATTCCGCCTAATCCCATGATTGCTGGAATCTGCAAACCATCCAAGATTGATGAGTATTGGTCTGCCTTGTAAAAGTTTTTGTCAGAGTCTTTCAGACCCATAAATACGATTTCATCTTTATTAAATAAGGTCGGCTTCATTATTACATGAATTCCATTTGAGAATGTCCATTCAGTTGTTCCAGCCTCGTTATTAATAGATTGTTTTGTAATTTTTCCCTGTTTCAATACAGTATCAGGTAAATTATTGTCTTGTGTATTTTTTGTTTTATAGATATAAGGAGACAACTCTATAGTTTTAACAGAGTCAAGAATGCTTTCAACCTCCGAAATTGTTGGGATGTTTTTATCTTTAGAACTTATTGTAATGATTGGTTGTATGTTTGCTGTATATTGTTTATATCTGTTATTTATTTCATTTACAGTTAATTTAGGTATAATCTCTTTTGTAAACTTTTTCTCAAAATCAGACGAATAAGGAACCATTCCTTTCAGAAGATAATAATAACACTTGAGATAAATTTCATTTGCCGGAAGTTCATTTGTATAAGATTGAATTAAACCCATCAGCCATTCTTTCGCGTCTTTGCATTCCTGATCCGTAAAACCATAGAGGACAATTCTTCTATTCTCTATGAGTGTTGCTTTTAATGCTTCTAAAAACTTATTCGGATATGCAGACACTGAAAACAGATAATCATTGTATTCAGGATAATAAAAATAGTACATATTGTAAGATGCGCTAATATTAGTAAACGGTCTGTTAACCTGATTGGCACTACTATTTTCTATACGATTATGAAACATTCGGTCAATTAATTTGTCAATATAAATTTCTACTAATTGCTTTTGATCAAATCTCATTATATTATTGTGCTTATAATGAATTTCAATGCTGTTTTCGGTCAATTCATTGTCGGAATTAATAACAATAACCGGTTTTTTGTTATCGGGAATTGTATCTGTATTTTTAATTGTTGGGGAGATTGTTGGAGGAACGAGTTCAAAAGTCCGTTTAATTTTTGATTCTATCTCATCAGTATCGAAATCGCCGATAGCAATTAAAGTTAGCATATCAGGCTTATACCATTTTGTATAAAAATCAAAAATATTTTTTATGGAAAAATGATTAATAATGGTAGTGTCTCCAACAATTTCTGGTCTTGAATATTTTGATCCCTGAAAAGCAGTCACTATATTTTGAATATCAATTCTTCTTGTTGGACTTCGATCTTGTGACCATTCTTCCGTAACTATTTTTTTTTCACGCTCAAGACAATTTTCATTAATTACAGGATTGAACAAAGACTCCTTCAACAACAGTAAGGCTGTATCAAGTGCGGATATTTTATTAGTGGGTATGTTTGATATGTCATATACTGTACATTCATATCCTGTATGCGCATTGAGATCATCTTCCGTCAAACCTAACAATTTCAAATAATTGAAATAATTTACTAAGTTTATGTTATCCCTTGGGCCATGACTATATGATAGCAAATGTTCTATTAAATGAGCAATTCCATATTCATCATTCCTTTCTTGTAAAGCTCCAATATTTACGTAGGCACGAAAAAGGGCTTTTTGCTTAGGAATTTTATAAGATTTGACAATATACTTAATGCCATTGGCTAAAGTTCCTGTTTTATAGGTTGAATCTAAAGGAATTAATTCATCTGGCATATAGTTAAATTGACTATAAACATTTGTTGAAAAAACAAAAAGGAGTTGCAAGAGAATAAGGGCTTGTATAAGCGAAACTTTTTTTATAATTTTTTTCATATTCATTCCGTTTATTATTCTTTTTCGATTGGATTATAAGGTTGTTTTGGCGAATGTGTTGCTTCTTTCATTATGCCGGTAACTGAAGAAACGGTATAGGCTTTCATTGTGCTTCCATTTGCAATATCAAAAGCTATAAAATCATCATATTTCCTTTTATAAAGTTTTTCCAGCTCTTTTCGACTTATTTTTGCGTATTTTAAATCGTAAAATTTTATAGATTCCACCTTTATTAAGTTCTTTATACCGATACATTCAAAAACGAAATATTGTTTCTTATCACTTATTTTAAGAATTAAACCTGGTAGCCCTCCAAACTTCCATGGGCCATTATTAATTGGAATATCTGTAGTAAACCATGCTTCATAAGTCCTTCCCCTGAATGTTGTTATCGCTTTTTGACATAAATAGGAGAGTACAGTTGAGGTATCACTTTTTATCTCCCATTTTTGATTGTTCAGTTCGTCTTCATACAGGAAACTGCTACCTACTGCGCGCTCTCCTACTTGTGAACCTAACTCCGTCACAGTCACCTTATTTTCTGGATAATTTTTAAAAATCTCATAACCAAAAGTTCCATCTTCATTATTATTTGGAATCCATCCATTTTTCATATTCGATTTTACAAATGCACAATAGTCTACCATATATTGACTAAAGTATTTTGATATTTTATTTCCAATGAGCAAAGTCTGCATATCTGTTTTACTTGTTTCTTCCGCTTTTAATGTATCTATTACATGTGTTAATCTAAAAGTGCATTTCAAATATGCAGAATCCAGTACTTGATACTTATCAAAAGAGACATAGAATGGGCTCCTGAAGTTTCTAAGTTGCGAGAAAGAATATTCTGTACATAGAAATAAAACAGAACTGATTAAGATTATTTTTTTCATGTCTTAGTTTAATTCGATTGGATTATATGGTAATACTATCTTAGAGCGAGTCACATGTTTAAACTCATTTGTCGCAGGATCCAATTCAAAAGTACCAATGCCTAATAATGTATAATAAGTAGCACTATCTTCATGAAATAGTTTATTTGTTTTCTGGAAATCTTTTTTGGCTATCTTTATATATTTCAAGTTGTAGGATTTTATAGGCTCTTTCTTTTTTAGATTTTCTATACCAATGCGCTCAAATACAAAATACTATTGCGAATCGGATATCTTCATAATAAGTCCAGGCAAGAATAAACAATTTTGTTGTTTTCATGGATCGTGTCATATAAATGCCTTTAAGCTACTATTTTAATTCTATAGGATTATATGGAATTTTATCACAATGTGTTACAAGCTTACCTGTATTATCGCACAATTTTATCCCAATAGCTAAATTATAGGCAATCAGATTATTGTATAATTGCATGTATAATTTATTTAAATTCTTTCTGGTTGTCTCTGCATACTTTAGATCATAGAATTTAATCGGTTCTCTTTCTTTTAGATTTTCTATTCCAGTACACTCAAATACAAAATACTGTTGCGAATCGGATACTTTCATGATTAGTCCAGGCAAGCCTCCGAATTTCCATGGCCCATTATTGATTGGTATTTCACTTGTGAACCATGCTTCCCATGTCCTTCCCCTAAACTCGGTAACAGCTTTTTGACAAGAGTATGAAAGGATGGTTGCCGTATCCTTTTTTATTTCCCATTTCATATCAGACAGATCATCCTCGTATCGGAAGTTCGGTGTTGGAGCGGATCCCATTCCTAAACGTGATCCGCAATCTAACACAGTTATTTTATTATCTATCTGGTTCTTAAATATTTGGTATTCAAAGATACCGGCCCTCGAATAGGAACGATACATTATTTTTAATTTCTGTAGTTCTGTATAAAAGTCCTGTAAAACTTGGCTGAAATATTTAGATGTAACTTTACCTATCTGCAATGTCTGTATGTCAATTAATCCAGACTTTTTTTGTTCGGTGTTTGAGGTATCTTTTACAGACGTTAATCTATAAGTGCATTTTAAATAGGCAGAATCCAATACCTGATATTTATCAATATTGATACTGAGCACCGGAAAACTTTGTGCTAAAATATTGCCTATAGACAAAGACAAGACACCAATTACGGTTATTATTCCTCTTTTTATATCGTTTATCATATTTGGGTAATAAAAACACACCGACTGTTAAGACTGAAGTGCTATTTTAATTCCATAGGATTATATGGATCTTTTTCACATGAATGTGGCAGCTTATGACCTGAATCATCTAATTGATATATACCATTCGTTAAATTATAGGCAATTCTATCGTTATATAAACGTCTGTATAATTTATCTAAATTTTTTCTAGTTATATCTGCATACTTTAGATCATAGAATTTAATCGGTTCTCTTTCTTTTAGATTTTCTATTCCAGTACACTCAAATACAAAATACTGTTGCGAATCGGATACTTTCATGATCAGTCCAGGCAGGCCTCCGAATTTCCATGGCCCATTATTGATTGGTATTTCACTTGTGAACCATGCTTCCCATGTCCTTCCCCTAAATTCGGTAATAGCTTTTTGACAAGAGTATGAAAGGATGGTTGCCGTATCCTTTTTTATTTCCCATTTCATATCAGATAGATCATCCTCGTATCGGAAGTTCGGTGTTGGAGCTGTTCCTATTCCTAAATGAGATCCGCAATCTAACACGGTTGTTTTATTTTCTATCTGGTTTTTAAATATCTGGTATTCAAAAATGCCATCCTGCACATAGGAACGGCCCAGTGTGTCACCTTTTTTTCTTGATTTTTGTACTTTTGTATAAAAGTCCTGCAAAACCTGGCTGAAATATTTAGACGTAACTTTACCTATTTGTAATGTCTGTATGTCAATTAATCCAGACTTTTTTTGTTCAGCGTTTGAGGTATCTTTTACAGACGTTAATCTGTAAGTGCATTTTAAATAGGCAGAATCCAATACCTGATATTTATCAATATTGATACTATGCACCGGAAAACTTTGCGCTAAAATATTGCCTATGGACAAAGACAAGACACCAATTACGGTTATTATTCCTCTTTTCATATCGATGTTATTATTTAATTTTAAATCTCACTTTTAACAAAATATTTTCAGGTCGGATGTTGTATGCCGAATAGTAAGTATTAAGTCCGTTATAATAGTATGTGACGTATTTTTTGGTATTAAAGATGTTTGTCCAGTCTAAAGTGAAGTAGAATCGGTTCCATCGATAATTCAATCCCAAATCAGCCAGCGCGAAATTCTTGTTCCCAAGGGCTGCATTGTTGTAGTAATGTTCATATCCCATACTGGCTCCTAAATCAAAGGGGAGCGTAAAATCCATGGATAGGTTGTTGACAAAAGAACGTATGGCGGGATATTCATCACCTGAAGATGTTTTATTCCAGCTTTCGCCGAAGTTTCCTTTATAAGAGAAAAACATCCATGACGTAAATTTTGCGTCAAGCGAACCGTTAAGGTTCATTCCTTTCCCCTCATAATTCACTATCTCGCTTTGCTGAAGTTGCATGGATTTATTTATGCTGTATGATCCATCAATGGTTGTCACCAAACTTAAAAAATCAAATCCTTTGCTAATGTTTCCATTAAAGGAAATACCGGTTGACGAATTAGGCTGCTTTATCATTGTTGTCGTAGATACGATCCCACTAAAATTCTGACCATATAGAACCTCTCTTTTGTTATAATTGTAGGAAGCGCCTAAACGGCAGAAAAACATACTCATCAATTCTTTATATGAAATACTTGCCGACCCTCCATTCCCATGCCATTCGGTCAGATTGCTGTCGTACCGGTTCAGGTTTCGATAGCCTTGCAGGATGTAGCCTGAATAAAGTGAGTATATGTCGCCTGTCTGATTGAAAAAGGAATAATTTCCATCAATGGTAACTGCAGAAGTCAATTTGTAGTTTACGGAAAGAGAAGGCTGGAAGTAAAGCCTGTTCATGGTCTGCTTTTCAGACAAGATCTTATCATTAAGCTGGATTAGATGATAATTGAAAGGCAATGACATACCGATTTGAAAATCATCGTTTATGTATGATAGTTCGGTTCCAAGACTTAAGGTTGATTTGGTCCAATTTAGATTGTTTCTCAAGCTGTCCGGCAAAGAGGAGAGGGTCTGTGCATCTTCTCCTACCGGGTAAAGTTTTGAATGAAGATTCTGATTGTTGATACTTAATCCTGCACTGGGGTTAATGCGGACATTGCCTATATGGAGTGCAGACAACAAGGTTAGACGGTTGTCAAACTTAAATGAGCTCATACGGGCCTCTTGTTTGATGGCCGCATCACTTTGACTGAAAAGATCTGTGTATGAGCCCGGACTGACAATCAAGTCTTGAGGCGTCGATTTAAAACCGATGGATGAATTCACTTCAAACCCTTTTTCGTTTTTGATGTTTTTCACCCATTGCAACGTGTTAAGCACGTTGAACGTGGGATGAGATATGCTTTGATGAATGGTTGCATTGTTGGTTGTCACATCACTTGACCCGTTCTCCCATAATCCGGAAACATTCAGATAATTGTTGAAATAGTTTTTGTCTTTATTTACATTATAGCAGAGTCCCGTTTCCAACCGATCCGTATTCTGACTGGAACTTAAGTCTTCTATAATGGTTTGTGTGCTTTGCCCCGGCAGGAGATAGGATGTTTTCGCATAGCCATCTCTTTTCTCATTGTCATTTAGATAAATCAAATTGAAATTCAATTGCTTGTTTTCTCCAACGACGAACAGATTGTGAATGGTAACTGAGTTCGAATTGTTGAACAGATATCGGTTTTGATCAATTCCCGGTGGTGAGGCTGTCTCGATTTGTGTCACCTGGTCTCCTTCTATCTTGTTGCCTGTTGTAAAAGAAGTCAGTTCTCTGGATAAATCAGATCCCGAGTTGTTCCCTTTGTAGGTAGATATATTTTGTTTTCCCTTCGCAAAATACATACCTGTCAATTCGTTGTTCCAAAGCAATGGGCTCACTCCAAGCCCCAATTGCCCCGTGACGCTCCATGTGCCTTTTGCGCTGTCTTTGAGTTTCAGATTGATGGCAGGATTCGTGGAAAACGCCAGACTATCAAGTGCCTTTATCGGCTGGTGGTTTTCCAGCACCTGAACGGTCGATACATCCTTTGCCGAAATGTTGTTTGTTGCAATACCGTAACGTCCTTGCAGCAAGTCCAGATTTTCTATGTAGAATTTATTGATGGCTTTTCCCATGTATTTTATTTCCCCTGAACTCCCAACTTCTATTCCCGGCATCTTTTTGAGGACATCCCCGATTACCTGGTCTTTTTCATTGCTAAAGGAGGAGACCAGATAATTGATGGTGTCATGTGCTCCCCATATTTTGGTTGATTTAACCATGACCTCCTTTAGCTCAATGTTTTTCTCTTCGACAATAAAGTTGATCTTTTGATTTCTATTATTGATTCTTTTTGTTTGTGGTTTTATATTAAGTCCCGACACGGAAACCATCAACTCATTGCTTTCTCCGGGGTATGTTAATCTATATTTTCCGTCCGCATCACTAAAGGCATAGCTCGCGATAGCGCTATCCGGAAGCTGCCGAAGCACAACCGAGACGCCTGATATAACTTTGCCTTTTGCGTCGTTTATGTTTCCTTCAATTACGGTCTGAGCCTTTAGGGTACAAACGGTGATGAAGCAAAACAGAAAAAGGATAGGGGGTTTCTTGTTCATTGATTTCATGGTATCAGTTTATTTTAATTCTATTGGATTATAAGGCAATGGATCAATGTGTTTGGGACCACTTATTAATACTTTATTATTAAAACTACTCCATTGGGCAAGATTGGAAAACACCCTTATAAGGAGTGTGTTAAATTCCTTTCTTGTGGTTTTTTCATAATGCCAATCATATTTTTTAATGGCTTCTTTCTTATTTAGATTTTCAATGCCAACGCATTCAAATACATAGGAGCCGGTTGAATCAGCAACGTTCAAAATTAGACCTGGTAACCCACCAAATTTCCATGGCCCGTTATTTATAAGAATGTCATTTGTATACCACGCCTCATATTCTCTGCCTCTGAACGAGGTTCTGGCTTTCTGGCAAGAATAGGAATAAATCATCTTTTTATCTGTCGTCAGTTCCCATGTTTGATTAGGGATATCTTCTTCATAGACATAGACATTTTTTGTAAGCATTAATCGCGTTGTAACTAATTCTGTTTTAGTCTTAAAATCTTTAAAGACCTCCGTAGCAGCCAAACCTTTGCCTTCATTTTCTACCTCCATGATGCCATCAATCACTTTTTTTGCAGAAAACTTCGAGTTATTCGTACCTACTAAGAGAACCAGATCATTTTCAACTTTTGTATTTGTTTTCTTTACATCAGGGATAAAGTATAACTTGTAGGTGATTTTCAGATAAGCAGAATCCAAAACCTGATATTTGTCTATACTTAGAGGCGATATCCAGAAAGGGGACTGAGCTTCCATATATGCTGAAAAAACAAAAAAGAATAGCAAGGCAATGAGGACTTGCATATACGAACCTCTTTTCATCTTCATCCTGTCGACAATTTTTCCGGAGATAATTGTTTGAGAATATACAACCACCTGTATACTAAATAATAATATGAAAAGGATAGGGGGCTTCTTATTCATATCGCATCGCCTGTTTAGCTAAGGCGCATATTATAGTCTTTGTTTAATCCGCCGACAATCGGAATCTTACCAGTCTCATTATTTTCCAGTCAACTCTTTCAAGCGTTGGTCCATTTGCGTATATTTGGCATCCATTCCAAGATAATAATAAATACTTTTTAAAGCTATTACGAAATCACGGTCATCGGGAGTAATTGAATACGCTTTTTCAAAATAAGGTCTTGGCTTTTCGAAAAGAACTTTAACTTTTGCTTTTTCTGTTTTGTATAATTTATCATCGCGAATGGAGTTAATCCGGTTTAATTCTCCAATTGCATAATTGTAATAAAGACGTCCCATATTTCCCAAAGCATCAGTAAGATTTGGATCTAAATCTAAAGCTTTCTGATAACAAGTTTTTGCTTCATCAATTTTTCCTTCATCCTCAACAATATGTCCCCTCATATTCCATAAAACAGAACTGATGGTATCTTGTTTGATACCTTCATCAACCCATTTTAAAGCTTCTGCCATGTGTTTTCCATTAAAATAATAATTAATCAAGCTTTTCATATAAAACGGTTCACTTGGAAACTTTTGAGCTCCCAATTGATATATACGAACCATATTGGCAGTATCTTTAAGTGTTGCATAATCTTCGCTTAGACGAGAATAAATCCATTTTGAATCCTTTGAATCCATTGAATCTTTGATGGTTTCATAATATTTGACGGCAACTTCTGGCAACCCTTCCAGAGTAGCGGATAAGCCACAATAATATGTAATTAATGGAATAAGCGTATCTTTTTCATAACCTTGGCCACTTAAGTAAGGGAGTGACTTATATTCCAGATAACGGTTAAACATTTTAAGTGCATTCTTATAATCTTTTTTATCATAATAAAAAGAGGCTACATCCGTAAAGCCTCTTTGAAAGCTTTTAACTTTCTCAACTATCTTTTGGCGGAATTTAGGTTTAATATTTCCTTTATTATCAGGCAACTGATCAAGAGAATCTGCTACTGAATAGTAGATAAAACATTTATCCAAAACCTCGGCCATTACAGTTTTATCGCCTTTTTTTGTTAGTTGTTGTTTTAACTGATCATCAAAAATGGCTTTAAAAACATTACCGGCAACAAACCATGTGTTTGCCAGTGTATTAGTGGTAGAGTCTTGCAAAGCTAAAAGGATAGCGTCCTTCGCTGCATTTAAATCTGGTGTATCTGAAAGAAGTTTTGTGTTTGCTTTAGACACATTTTCCTTTTGCGCCCCTGCATTTCCTACTATCACAAGGATCACAGCAAGCAAGAGAATTGTTTTTTTCATTTTATTACTGTCTTTGTTTAATCCGCCGACAATCGGAATCTTACCAGTCTCATCGGTATGCCAGAAGCGTTCTTTAAGTTTTGCAGGCTGTAAAGATAGCCGTTGTGAAAAACCATTCGGGATGGGTTGATATTCAGATCGTAATCGTTGCACACAAAACTGCTTTTGCACACAAAGCGACCACCGTTTTCAAATACCCAAACGTGAAAAATATTATTATTTTCTTCTTTCGGGTATTCAAAGAAAAGGAGATTGCCGTCGGAATCTTTGATTACTGTTGAGAAATACGGTATTTGTTTGGGCTTGGAAATTCTATCCATATTCTCTTTCATTAATCTAATAATTGCTGCATGTACCAACCTGGATCTTTCATCTGTACTATCTCCATAAAGTCCTTGATTCTTGCCATACTTAATTCCATCAATTTGAGCTTGCGAGTCTTTTTTCCGTTCTTCTACCGAAAGGAATCTTGCAGCCCAATTTGCCCGCTTTTTGGTCAGGAATTTACCGCTTAAGTCATATTCGAGAATATCTCCGCTTTCGGATAGATTTATCAGAAGCTTGTTTCCAATATAGGCAATGATAGGAGGAGCAATTTCTGGGGGATTCGATATTGTCACTAAAGGTTTTGAAATGGATTTGTTGTCTTTTTGTTTATTGGGATCTGAAATTTGTATATAAGTTACCTTGTTCGTTTGTTTTGTTCTATGTTCCCAGATCACATGTTCTTTATTGGTGTTATAGTCAACAATAGAAACAAAAGTACGAAAGCAATCTTTCCAGATAACCCAGCCTACTACCGCTATTTTCTGATTAGGCAGTACGACCATTTGTCTGGCTAAATAATTTAGTCTCATCTTTTTAACAAGTTTACCGTTGAAGTCAAAGCAATTCATGTAACCCATATTGTCCGGTTCGGTAAAAAACGTATTGTTGATAACACCTTCAATTGCCTGGATTTTCTTCAGTTGCTGATCCTTGGCATTTCTGATTCCAAATTCTTTTACGAATTTCCCCTCAGGAGAGAACATGGTATAGTAGTTTTGATAGGCATGATTCACCACGACGGAACCATCGGGCATTAGTATAAGTGATTTTCTGGCTCCGATATCTTTACCCATCATGGAGTCTCTATACGATCTGAAAACCTGGTTCCAGTCATTGCCTCTTGCATATTCGGTGTCGGGAATCAACCGAATAGTCCCCTTTTTATAAAGATTGATGAGTTTCTGAGAATAGACAGAAAAAGTCATCACAAAACAAACAATTGATAGAATGCTCTTCTTCATTGTGATATAGGTTTAGGTTGAGGTGAATGGTCGATTTTACTCTAAATAGGAGACTTTGCCGTCTGAGTTAATTTCAACAAGAACCGTCTTTTGGTCAGTTATTGGACGGTTGGCATCTACTTCTTCAACAATAGATTGCAAATGAATGATCTTCGGCTCTTCTTTCGGACAGGTATTGAGCCAGCACATAAAAACAAGTGCTATGACACAAACTGTGCAAAATCCATATACGATATTTCTTTTCCAAGACCAAAATACCGATCCTTTATTTTGTGGTATAGAGGCTGGTAATCGTTTAAATATTGAAACCGGAGGTCTTGCCACTTCTTCCTGCGCCAAACTGTTCAGCAAATTTTTGATATGACTGGTGCTAATACGTTGATGTTCCAGTCGCTCAGAACAGCGGACGCATTCAGCCAGATGTTTTTCCAACTTAACTTTTTCATTTGGTTTAATTTCCCCGTCAAGGTATTTTTGAATGAGATCGTCATCAATACATTTCATAGTGTTGAGCTTTTAGTTGGTTCTCCATTTTTTCCAGTGTTCTTGCAAGCATTTTTCCAACCGACGAAAACCAAATACCGGTTGCTTCTGAAATATCTTTGTACGAAAAACCTTCGCTGTAAAGAATAAGCAATGCCTGCTCTTTCGGTTTCAGTTTTGACAAAGCAAGACGGATCATTGCTTCTTTCTCCTTGTCTTCAAGGGAACAGTCTTCAACCGAAACGTCAAATGAATTTTCTTTCAGATCTTCTATTGTGCTAAATTTCTTCTGCCTTTGTAAACAATCTATACATTTATTGAGTGTTGCCCGATACAGCCACGTGCTGACATAGACCACTTCCTTGCCATCGCTGAATTTATTGTACAAACTCATGAAAACCTCTTGCACAATGTCGGAAGCATTCTCTTTGTCACACACCATCTTGACAGCTACTCTGTGCAGTTTGGCGTAATTTTCGGTATAGATTTCATCAAAGGTTTTCAAGCTCAATAAGTGCTTTTGTGTCTTAGTCTGTTTTGAGGAACATTTTGTGACAAAAAATTAAATTATTTTTTGTTCAGATGATAATCTATCAATTCTCCGAATGAAAAGAGGTAATCACCTTCATAATGTTCTGTTTTAACAATACCAATATTTATTGAAATGTACTCCTTAAATGTATCTTTACCGGAATTTATTACAGACTCATACACTTTACAATGAAAACTGCCTTTCGGAGTAGTTATAAGCGTATCTGTTGAGATACATTTAACGTTGGTTTCTTCTTCTTCGAATATGCCACTATTATCATCCTCATAGACCATTTCATAGTTCCATTTATCACCCAAAGCGGCATCTCTCTTATAGGCAACCGATGTGGAGATAAGCGTATCGAGATTCGATATAGCACCATAGTAAACTATATTTCCGAACTCATCGTTACCGCACAAAAATCTGCTGTTGTTTGGACTTTCGGGAATAGTAGAAAAATAAGAAATTCCGTTTATTGAAATTTTTTCTCCAATCTCTGTTGTGGTAGTATCAATAATATATCCGTAATCGTGGTATGTTTCTTTATAAGTCCATGAATTGCCCGTATTAATTGGCATTAGCGAATCAATGTTTTTTTCTTGCTCCTCTTTTTCGCAAGATACAAATGTGATGAGTAAGAGAGTAAAAATGGTCAGAAAATAAAAGTTCTTTTTCATGCTGTAGATTGTTTTAGATTGTCTTTTTATGTTATTTGAAAGTGATTATGCAACAAAGTTATTCGATTCCATTTTTGTCTTTTCCATGTAAAATGTAACGGTCATATAAGTACTAAATGATCAGCTAAAGTACTTATTATTTTTAAGAATGTATTACTCCTTATTAGTGAAAAAGGACATAAGAACATGGAGCGAATGGTAGAAAAAGTGACTGATTCAGATTATAAACAATAGTTGGTGAAGCGTGCCATTGATTCAGGGGTGGAATTTTTCCTGACCGAACCTACGTTTTTCATGCCAGAACGCAAAGGGGAGAAAGGCAACGAACAAAGTGGTAAAGTAGAACTACAAAGAATATGTGAATCATGTAACTTATTTCTAAAGTCCTGTAACCATTCTTAAAACAAGGGGGCGTACCTTTATTTTGTAAGCTATTATGTCTATCTTATTTGGAACAGGTCCATTTCCATCCATTACTGTATATGCTCATAAAACAGGTAATTATGCGATTTGCTTCAGACGAATCTATACAAGAGTAAACTTATATCTCTGTATTAAATTTTAGATTAATCTTTAAGAAACAGAAATACGACAAAAAACAGGCAAGTAGCACAGCGAAACCGCCTTGTTTTTCATTACCACGTAATGGAAAACAACGTATAATAGGCAAGATAAAAAATATCATATTAACAAATAAAAATTAAAATAATGAAAAAGTTATTAATTATTTTCGCAGCCATCGTTATGATGTCAGGTTTTGCAACCACGCTTATGGCAGCAGTATTATTGCCAGGCAATAATGCAGGTGCTGTATTAGTCAAAGCACTTACCATTGTAAACCCCACTCCTTTGCATTTTGGAGTAATAGGTATTACATCAGGAACACCAGGAACAGTGGTCATGAGCACCGCCGGAGTACGTACTCCTAGTGCCAGCACAACGACTCTCATTAATACTGGTACTCCACCGACCGTTGCACTGTTTTCTTTAACAGGAACAGCCGGTGCCGTATACACTATTGGATTGCCAACATCTATTCCAGTGACGACCACGACTGGTACCGGTGATTTAACAATGTATATAACCGCACTTAGGATTAATGTTGATGCTGCTGTCGAAAAGGATGCCGCCGGAGCAACCGGAACACTTTCTGTAGCAGGCTCATCAAGTTTTTCATTGAGTGGTACGCTTAATATTTCTGCAACTCAACAAATAGGTGTTTATGCAGGAACTTATGACGTAACTGTGGATTATCAGTAATTTTTTTTGATAAAGGGGAAAGCACCTGTTTTTGGCTTTTCCCTTTTTTTTAAAAAACAATCGGTTTGATTCTGTTTTCAAGATGATCAACAAAAAAACACGATGAAGAGAAAATTATTAATGATGTTGATTTCCCTTTTTGGTTTAAGCTTTCAATCTATGGCTCAGGGCAATTTATTAATAACACCAATGCGTGTAGTGTTTGAAGGCAATAAACAAAAAGAAGAACTCAACTTAATGAACATAGGGACCGATACAGCGACCTATTCCATTTCGTTCAGACACTATAACATGACAGAGCAGGGTGCGTTAGAGCTGATTGAAAAACCGGATACAACACAAATGTTCGCCGATGCTTATCTCCGTATCTTTCCGCGACGAGTAACTTTAGCTCCTGGTGAAGCACAGGTAGTCATGTTGCAATGCAGGCGTAAAACAAATATGTTATCAGGAGAATATCGTTCGCACATCTGGTTCCGGTCTGAAAAGAATTATGAGGCACTGGGAAAAGAGCGACCATTGTTAGATTCAACTCAAATGAGTGTATCCGTAATCGCCATATTTGGAATGACCATTCCGGTAATTATCCGCTCAGGCGAAGTGAATGTAAGCACCACACTGAATGATTTAAAACTGGATACTCAACAAGATACGATACAAAGCCTTAAGCTCAACATAAAAAGAACAGGCAATATCTCTACCTACGGTGATATTATAGCAGAATACCTTCCTAAACAAGGTAAGCCTTATCAAATTGGCGCATTAAAAGGTGTGGGAGTTTATACAAACATTAACAAAAGATATATTGTTATAAAATTACACAATGCTTCAGGTTCAACAATAACAAACGGAAAATTGAAAGTACGCTATACCAGCCCCGAAGGATCTAAATACGTTGTTTATGCGGAGGAAGTGCTGGAGCTTCCGTAAGTTTATAAAGCCCTTCGACCGTGCTCAGGGGACAATAAAAAAAAGATAATGAAAGTACTGAACACAAATAAATGGTTATTAAAATTGTTTTTAGCAACAGTTTTATTCTTTTGTTTCAATTTATCTTTCGCTCAACCGGGCTTACCACAACGGACATTAACCGTAGCAGCTACACAACCAATTCATTTTGGCACATTTTGCGTAACAGGGAAGGGAGGTGGAACCATTACCGTGGGATGGGATGGCAGCAGAACCTCAACCGGCGATATTTTACTTTTATCTATTGCGCCTATTGCTCATCCTGCCATTTTTGAAATAAAACTCTGCCAGGGCCGGAATGTCAGTATCGTTTTTGATGCAACAATAATCTTAACCGGCAGCAATGGAGGATCGTTTACGCTCGATATTGGCCCAACAGAAAAAGGAGGTAATAATGCCCGCTTTGCTACAAACAGCGATTGTAACTTTGTTACACAATTGCGCGTGGGTGGCACGCTTCACATACCTGCCACAGCTCTTTCAGGTGTTTATACAGGTGGTTTCAATATCACTTTTAATCAGGAATAATTAATGGAAAAAGACAATTACATCGGCAAAATTAAATGCTGTATGCTAATTGTGCATAACAGGTTCCCTTTTTTGCTTAAAGGTTTATTTCTATTAATATTAGGTGGTTTACCTGAATTTGGATTGAAGGCTCAGGATAATTTCAGTGCAAAAAAAGAGGTTCCTCTTTCAGCTTACGATGAAATGCCTATACATGTTATAGTCGAAGGACTTGGAGCTTTTTATACGGATGTTATATATACTGATACTGATTTGCTGTATGTCAATATGGAAGATTTATTCCGAATGCTGAAAATTCAGTGTATTGTGGGGCAAAAAGGAGATAGTGTTGGCGGATTTATTGAGAATGAAAGCCGGACTTATTTAGTTGATTATAATACAAAACAAATAAAAGTCGGCGACAAAACACTGAATTCCAAAAATGGGCTGATAAAAGAAATGGGCACAATATATATGGAATCCTCTTTATTTTCTGAAGCCTTTGGAATAACACTGACTTTTAATTACAGAGCGCTGACTATTATGTTAAAGTCGAATTTTGAGTTACCAATAATTAAAGAACGGCGCATCGAAAAACTGCAAAGCAATATGTCGATGCTAAAAGGGGAGGTAATTGCCGATACTGTAGTACAAAGGGACTATCATCTATTTAAGTTTGGCATGTTGGATTGGTCGGTAGCGTCTACTCAAATAGGGAACGGATCAAGTGATAATTCTTTTGGATTGGGTATTGGAACCGAACTCCTTTATGGCGAAGCAGACGTATCTGTTAATTATTCCGATCAATATAAATTTGATAATCGTCAGTTACAATATCTTTGGCGTTGGGTTGACAACGATATATCACTCATTAAACAGGCAGAAGTAGGTAAGATATCCGATCAAACGATATCATTTATAAATTCTCCGATAATTGGCGCCGTTGTTCGAAATACTCCAACTACCGTAAGAAAAGCAACAGGGTATTATACCATTAATGAATTTACAGAGCCCAATTGGACGGTGGAACTCTATATAAATGATGTTATGGTTGATTATACCAAGGCCGATGCTGCAGGGTTATATCTGTTTAAGGTCCCGATTGTTTACGGATACACCACTTTGAAATTAAAATTTTATGGACCTTTGGGCGAAGAACGTACGGAAGAACGTACCATGAATGTACCTTATACTGTTATGCCTGCTAAAGAATTTGAGTATAGTTTATCAGCAGGTATAGTCCAGGATAGCATTTCAAGCCGCTTTGGAAAAGTTGAATTTAACTACGGTGTAGATCGTTTTTTAACGGTAGGCGGAGGTCTGGAGTATTTGTCGTCCATCCCCAATGGCGCATTTATTCCTTATGTAACCACAACATTACAACCATTTAGTAAATTGATATTAAACGTTGAATATGCTCATGGAGTGAGAACCAAAAGTCTATTGGATTATTATTTTGGTAATGATATATTATTGGAAATCGATTATACTAAATACGTGGAAGGACAACTTGCGACTATCTTCAATGCGCCCGAAGAACGAAAAGTAAAGCTATCGATACCGTTCAGGTATAAAAAGAGTACCGGATACGCCAAATTAGATTACTCGCAATTTGTTTATAAAGCTTTTAGCTACAGTTGGGCAGATTTAATATTTTCAACCTATTATAAACAATTTTCAGCCAATTCCTCAACGCAACTCAATTGGACGAATCAAAAATCGACTTACGTTACCTCTGATTTAGCGCTATCTTATAGACTGATAAATGGATATATCGTACGTCCATCGGCTCAATTTAATGTAGGCGAAGGAAAATTCATAATGTGTAAAACAGAGATTGAGAAAAGAATTCCAAAAGGATATATTTCAGTTTCTTACCAAAAAGACATTTTGTATAATGACTATTATATTAATGTAAATGTCAAGTACGATTTGCCTTTTGCCAGAACCAGTGTTTCTGCTTCTCACAGCAAAGGCAATGTGATTGCTTCAGAGAGCGCCCAAGGCAGTCTGGCCTTTGGGGGCGGTAATAAATATATACAGGAAAGCAATAACTCATCAGTTGGTAAAGGAGGAATATTGCTCTATCCTTTTCTTGATTTGAATCAAAATGGGGTTTTTGACAAGGATGAACATTTGGTGAAACTAACCTCCGTAAAAATAAGTGGTTATAAAGTATTTTTTAGCGAAAAAGATTCAATTGCGCGAATTCCAAATCTGAATGCGTTTACCAATTATCTGGTGGAATTTCAGAATAATGATTTAGAGAATATAGCCTGGCGATTTAAAAATAAAGTGTACCAGGTGTTAATTGATCCCAACCAGTTTAAACGCATTTATATTCCTGTTATTCCTGTTGGTGAGGCTAGTGGCATGATCTATTTGGCTAATGATAACCTCTTAAAGGGAATTGGAAGAATTTTGGTAAAATTTTACAAAAAAAACACTACAAAAGTGATTGCAGAAACACTTTCCGAATCGGATGGATATATTGATTATATGGGACTTGCGCCGGGAGAATACGTTGCCCGTGTTGATTCTGCTCAACTTGGCAACCTGGCTTTTACAGTAGATCCGCCACAAATAAATTTCACAATAAAATCATTGGCAGAGGGTGATATAGCAGAAGGTATTGATTTTGTATTACGTGCGGAGCAGAAAGCGACGCCGCCGGATATACAGAAGAACCTGCAATCTGAATCCCGTTTTTCGCTTCACTTTACAGAAAATGAAAAATAGAAAAATACTTTTACTGATCCTATACTTGCCGGTATTGCTTTTACTGCCTTCTACAGCGAAGGCACAGGGCATCAATATATCGTCAGGTGTCAGTATAACATTTACCGGCACCGCCTTCCTTGAAATTACCAATGGAGACTTTGTCAACAATGGCACCTATGCCAAAGGTACAGAAACGGTTATTTTTTCAGGCAATACTGCAAATACAATTACGGGCAACAATACCGATATGTATAACCTTTCGATAACCAACACCGGGGGTATTACGACACGGGTTGGACTGCTTGCCACCAACAATCTTACGGTTGCATCTGGCAGCAAACTTACCATTGATCCTGCCAAAGCAGTTACTGTAAGTGGTACTTTAACCAACAACACCGGCACTGAAGGTTTGATCATTAAATCAGATGCAGCAGGAACTGCATCACTTATTCATCATACGGACAATGTACCTGCCACTGTAGAACGCTATATTAGTGGCGATGCAGAAGCATGGCATTTCCTCTCATCTCCTGTCGCAGCACAAAGCATTAGTGGTATCTGGACACCATCAGGCAGTTATGGCAATGGCACCGGATATGATTTGTATTTATGGAATGAACCCAACAATTGCTGGATATATAAACTGGATGCAACCTCAACCATTAACTGGAATACAGTACATTCTGATACTGCTTTTGTGGTTGGTCGCGGCTATCTTTATTCTGTACAAGCTACTAACCCGACGAAAGAGTTTGTTGGAACTATAAATAATGGTACTATAAGTTATGGGCTTACTTTCAGCAGTACCGATGCCAACCTCAAGGGATTCAACTTAGTGGGTAATCCTTATCCGTCTTCTATAGATTGGCAAGCCACTTTGGGCTGGACACGATCCAATTTGGTTAGCAGTGGCAACGGTTACGATATGTGGATTTGGAACCCAACAGCAAACAATTATGGGGTGTTCAATTCAGCTACGGGAAGCGGAACCAATTTTGTAACAGGAAACATTGCTCCTATGCAGGGATACTTTGTTCGGGCTGCCGGTGCCGGGAACCTGAGTTTGGATAATACGGTGCGCATTCATGATAGTGCCGGGAGTTGGAGAAAGGCAGAGATTAATCCGGATATGTTAAGCCTGTTTGTACAATCGGCAACAGATAATAGTTTCGATGAGTCACGGTTACTGTTTGGTTATGCTTCAAATCAATCTGGCACTATAAAACTATTTAGCCACGTAGTTACTGCCCCAAGTCTTTTTATAGCATCCGGAGGTGAATACTACTCGGTACGGTATCTCACTGATACGGTTGATAATCCAATGGTACCGGTCATGTTTAAACCCGGACAAGATGGAGATTATACACTCAGATGCAATTTCGATTTTAATAAATTCGAAACCGTAATGCTCGAAGACCGTCAAACGCATTCTATCCAAAATATGAAAATAGAACAAGCATATAGTTTTAAAGCATTAAAAACGGATGATGCCGATCGTTTTATTTTGTATTTCGGACCTGTTATAAATAATTCTGACAAAGAATTTCCTGCCACAATTTATTCTGACGGTATTCGGTTGATTGTTGATCTTACTTTAATTAGCAAAGAGACAGACATTTTTGTTTATGATCTAATGGGACAAATATTATTACAACAGAAATTACAGGGTGAAATCAAGCATTATCTTAATTTCAACGCCAAGGTACAAATACTGATTGTTTACCTTAAAAACTCAAACGGAAGCCTTTGCCAAAAACTATTATGGAAAGGAAATTAGTTTTGAGCAGGTAAACGCCCGTCTTACTTTATTACAGAAATAAAAATAGATGTCATTATGTTATTCTAATTATTTATTCCAATGAAAGCAACAATCACATTGAAAAAACAAATCATCACATTCGTACTTCGCAAGTTCGTAACGAGTCCCTGCTTCGGTGGAATAATCACCGGTGTAACTCTTTTCCTTTTCCTTCCCTTTTTTAACTTCCTCCCTTTCGGGCAGGAGTGGGATGGAACTCTGTGTGCACAAAACGTCTCCGTCAACACAACTGGTGCTTCAGGCAATGCCTCTGCAATACTTGACGTGGATGCAAGCAACAAAGGAATGTTAATCCCGCGCGTGAGTTTAACATCTGCTACAGATGTTTCCACCATCAACTCGCCCGCCACCTCACTGCTCCTATACAACACCTCTATCGCCGGCACATTTCCAAATAATGTGGTACCCGGTTTTTATTACTGGAGCGAAACTAAATGGATCCCTTTAAGCGGCCAAACCGGCCTGCTGGCTTTTGCTGATTTTTATGCACTCATGCCACCAGACAATGCGGCTACGGTTGCAGTAAGCTCTGCGGTTGAATTTCCCAATGCCGGGTTAACCAGCGGATCCGATATTACGGCTACATCAAGTACCCAATTCCAATTATCTGTTATTGGTACCTATATGGTTAGCTGGCAAGTGAGTATAAATGAACCGGGACAACTTGTTTTGGAGCTTAACGGCGTTGAGAATCTTACAACGGTAGTTGGACGTGCAAATGGAGCAAGTCAGATAGTAGGCAATAGATTAATTACCACGGTAACTTCAAATAGTATTTTACGTGTTGTAAATCCTACTGGCAATTCAACAGCGCTTACCATAACTCCATCGGCTGGCGGGGCAAGGCCTGTTTCGGCATCGCTTGTGATTACCCGACTGCAGTAAACATCAGAATTGCAGTAAAGACAAAAGTCACTTGTAAACCCTTTCTATGCATAAAAAAACAACCGTAAACCCGAGTTAGTAATAGCTCAAAAACCATAAACCTAATTCACTAGAGTTCAACTATATACTAAACCGAAAAATCATCAGCTGACAATTCCTCAATTATCAGCTGATAATTGTCCAAACATCAGCTGATGATTTTTATTTATCAGGGACAAAGAGGCTATCTCACGCTTTCGCTTTTGAGACAGCCTCTTAATTAGAGTGATTTATTTACAATTATTTTGTAACAAGAATCTTTTTATGTCCTACAATATAAATGCCTTTCTCCAAGCCTTCAGTTGCTTCTGAGTATTTCACTGCTTTGCGCAACATAATACCAGAAATGCTGTAAACATTTACAATTGAGTCTTGATCTTGTTTTACATCGATAATTCCTACAGCAGTAGGAATGACTTTTACAGTGTAAGTAGCGGAGAATGCCGGATAAGTAACAGACGTCACTTTAATGATGACTGCCCCTGTAGAGTCGGCAGATGCAGTAACCACACCACTTTGATCAACTGTAGCAATGTTCGTATCCAGACTTTCCCATGTCACACTATTGTATGTGGCATTAGTCGGTGCGAATACAGCGTTCAGAGTCGTTGACTGACCAAGAGGTAAGGCTTGTGCCAGGGTGGAATCAGTAGGAGTAATAGCAAGACCTGTAGCCGTAACCTTTTCCAAAGCAATATAATCAATGGTAGTTGGATGCGAAGCAGCTGTGCTGTCGTAAGAAATACTCCAATGAGTAGCACCGTTATAGAAAACCATACCATCTAAGTGCTTTTTACCGGCCAAAGATATTTTATAAACAACAGATGTACTGCTATCGGCTGGGTATGTAATCTTATAAACCGTCACACCAGCTCCATCCCATGCAATACGTAATGCACCCTGATGACCTGCATCAGCGGGATTAACCGTCAGCTTAACAGCCAACGTGTCGTAATTGGCTATAGCGTAATAATTGCTTCCACTACCCCAGCCATTGGCCGGCCCGACTACTTGAAGTGAGGCTGCCGAGCCAACAACGGCACCCGTCTTGTCTGTTTCGCCAAGGCTTATATAGTTCAGTGAAAACAAGGATACATAATTTGTAGGATAAGGAGTAACGGTTACCGTACATTCGCCAAATTTGGTCGTATCTGCAACAGAAGTAACCTTGATAGTCGTAGAACCTCTGCCCACGGCTGTTACCACACCATTAACCACAGTGGCTACGCTATCAGCACTGGATGTCCATGTTACACTATCATTTTCGGTAGTTGTGGTTGGTAATACTGAATATGCGAGTTTTGCCGTTTTGCCAATTTCGAGGGTTACAGCCGTATCAGCAAAAGCAACGCTTGTAATAGGTATTGTTATAACATTTACAGTATAAGTAGCGGAGAATGTCGGATAAGTAACAGACGTCACTTTAATGATGGCTGCTCCTGTTGAGTCGGCAGATGCAGTAACCAAACCACTTTGATCAACGCTAGCAATGTTCGGATTCAGACTTTCCCATGTTACGGTATTGTATGTCGCATTTGTTGGTGTAAATACGGCGTTCAGAGTTGTTGATTTGCCAATAGGTAAAGCTTTTGCCAGAGTGGAATCGGCAGGAGTAATAGCAAGACCTGTAGCCGTAACCTTTTCCAAAGCAATATAATCAATGGTAGTTGGATGCGAAGCAGCTGTGCTGTCGTAAGAAATACTCCAATGAGTAGCACCGTTATAGAAAACCATACCATCTAAGTGCTTTTTACCGGCCAAAGATATTTTATAAACAACAGATGTACTGCTATCGGCTGGGTACGTAATCTTATAAACCGTTACACCAGCTCCATTCCATGCGATACGTAATGCACCCTGATGACCTGCATCAGCGGGATTAACCGTCAGTTTAATTGCCAACGTGTCGTAATTGGCTATAGGGTAATAATTGCTTCCACTGCCCCAGCCATTGGCCGGTCCGACCACTTGAAGTGAGGCTGCCGAGCCAACAACGGCACCCGTCTTGTCTGTTTCGCCAAGGCTTATATAGTTCAGTGAAAACAGAGATACATAATTTGTAGGATAAGGAGTAACAGTCACAGTACATTTGCCAAACAGGGTCGTGTCTGCAACAGAAGTGGCCTTGATAATTGCTGAACCTGTTCCTGTTGCTGTTACCACACCATTAATCACGGTAGCCACGCTATTAGCACTGGATGTCCATGTTACACTATCATTGGTGGCCGTTGTAGGTATCATTGAATATGCGAGTGTTGTTGTTGAGCCAATTCCTATGGTTACAGCCGTATCAGCAAGGGCAACACCAGTAGCCGGAATCGTTTTCAAGGCAATGTAATCAATGGTAGTTGGATGCGAAGCAGCTGTGCTGTCGTAAGAAATACTCCAATGAGTAGCACCGTTATAGAAAACCATACCATCTAAGTGCTTTTTACCGGCCAAAGATATTTTATAAACAAATGACGTACTGCTATCGGCTGGGTATGTAATCTTATAAACCGTTACACCAGCTCCATTCCATGCGATACGTAATGCACCCTGATGACCTGCATCAGCGGGATTAACCGTCAGTTTAATTGCCAAGGAGTCGTATTTGGATATATCGTAATAATTGCTTCCACTACCCCAGCCATTGGCCGGCCCGACTACTTGAAGTGAGGCTGCCGAGCCAACAACGGCACCTGTCTTGTCTGTTTCGCCAAGGCTTATATAATTCAGTGAAAACAGGGATACATAACCGGCCGGTGGAGCCTCAGCCTTTGCTCTTGTTGCCGAGATTAATAACACAAATGTTGTGATTAGAAATAAAAGTTTTTTCATAGTAGAATAGATTAGGTTACTTTTTTAGGATGTCTTTGTATAAATAAAGCCAAAAATAGTAAAATTTTATTTAGTTGTTTTGTTTTTAGTTTTTTTTTTATATTACTATCTGTGAAACTCCAAAGTCCCTCAATTATCTAAATTAAAGTCCAAAATATGAGGTGCTTAAAAATGTGCTTAATGGATAGTAAGATGTCTTTTGTTGGGCATATATATAAAAGATATACCAGCAAAAAGAAAAGCCATATATATTCAGACCCAATAGTGAAACCTTATGCATAAATGAGCAAAAGATGAAAATATGGATTGGAGAAGATAAAACGGACTTTTTCACAAAACAGGGAAGACCTTAAAAAAACCTCTTATGGTTTGAGGCAAACCTGTTATGGTTTTAGAGCAAACCTGTTATGGTTTTGAAGCAAACCAGTTATAGTTTTGGACAAAACCAGTTATGGTTTTGGAACAAACCTGTTGATGTTTTTTGAAGCAAGCCAACTTGTTTTTCCGGATTTGCATAAATATAATGATAATAGCCTATAAATATGCAAAAAAAAAGACTTTAAGCCAATGAACGAGATTCAAAACAGGTTGTTTGGCTGGAAATTTCTTCTTGGTAAACCAAATTCTCATTTTTTGTTTTAACTTTATCCATAATTTTAAATCTATGCGTTTAAAAATATGGAAATAAAACAAAAAGATAACGGCACTACGGGAATGTTTTACATTGAACAATATGCCGATATCGCTGCGAAACTGTCTTATGTCTGGGCCGGTAATGACAAAATACTGATTGTCCATACAGAAGTTGGAGGTACCTTGAAAGGGAAGGGCGTAGGCAAACAATTGGTCGGCAAGGTGGTTGACTTTGCGAGAGAAAAAAAATTAAAGATTGTGCCGGTCTGCTCTTTCGCAAAAAACATTTTTGACAAGGTTGAAGAATATTGCGACGTTTTACAGGAACAGGAAGAAAGATAATTACATGTCTACTCCCAGCAAACGTTTTAAAAGATAACCGACCAGGAACGAGAAAGCAGCTACGCCAAGACTGATGATAGTCATTTCAAGAAAACGTGCTTTAAAATTGAGGTCTTTCGCTGTCGATATGTAGTAGGTGAAAACCAGAATGATCAGTACGGCTGTTATGAGTGTAATTCCCAGAGCCAGGAATTTGCTGCTTAGCAGGAGAAAAGGTAGAATCAGAAGGATAACCGTAAGTAGATAAGCCGTGCCCGTATATATGGCAGATTTTTTAGCCTGTTCATCACCATCGGCTTTGGATGACAGATAATCGGAAGAAGCCATTGAAAGGGCAGCGGAAATGCCTGTGACCAGACCGACCAATGAGATGACCTTGTTGCTGTTCAGGGCCAGAGTAAAACCGGCCAGTGAACCGGTAAGCTCTACCAGTGCATCATTCAGTCCCAGTACGATGGAGCCGACAAATTTAAGGCCTTCCTCATCGAGCATACCCAGCAGCTCCTCTTCATGGATTTTCTCTTCCTGGGAAAATTTCCTGGCTTCCGGGAAATATTCTCCCAATTGGTCGTATTGACTTGAACCCGTTCCTTCGCGTTTTTCCATTAGTTTCAATACGAACGACAACCCCAGTAAACGCGCCAGCCTCACAGTACGGTTTAAGCGCCACATATCAGGTTTGACATCTTCACCCGAAATAGCCCGCCAATATTGGGCATGACCTTTTTCCTGAAGACTTATTTTACGTAACACTTCTGAATTGTTTTTGTCTTTACAATATTCAGATAAACGCATGTATATCAAATGTTCAGTCTCTTCTGTCCTTTGAGATTCAAGTACAAATTTTTTAATTTTAGCATCCATTTTAATTCTAATTTATGAAAACGTCGACGGGGTGGCTTTTTGTTTTGATTCTAAATCGGCTCTCGATTTACTTTGCGTAACAATATATACACCAACGAATACCATAATTGCCGCGATACCTTTTGTCGCTGTTAAGAAATTGGTTCCGGCAATGATAGCCACAGCCACAGCCACGATGGGTTGCACATAGTTATACATGGATTGTGTGGTCGGTCTCAGTCTCTTTTGGCCGACCGGAATAAGCAAGTATGGAATAATTGTGGCACAAATCAGTACAAAAGCCAGAGCAAGTGCGTTGCTGTCGCTCATTGTGGCGTAATTAACAGAAGCAATGTCTTTTAAGCTAAAGGGAACGATAAGAACAGTCGCGAACAAAAACATCCATTTCATGATAGTCACGGCTGAATAGCGTTGTGTTACCGGTTTAGTGATGACCAAAAACAACGAAAAAGCGAGGGCACTTCCGGCACAAAGCAGATCGCCCGGTATGCTGCTTTGCTTGTCCGACCCGTTTTGAGATGACAGAACCAGAAATACGGCTCCGCTGGCTCCGACAAGTATGCCGAGGACTTTTAAAAAGGAAATAGGTTCTTTCAAGATTAAAGCCGATAACACCATCGTAATGATCGGCACCGTCGTCGAAATGATAGAGGCATCGATAGGAGAGGTCCTCGAGAGTCCCTGAACAAACAATATTTGGTTGCCAATCAATCCGAAAACCGAACCCAAAAACAGAATAAAAAGATCCTTGTTATTAACTTTCTCCCATCCAAAAAGGGCAAGGAACCAGAAAGCCACAGCTCCAGCCAGAAATCTTAAAGCATTTAGGCCGACAGGGTCGATAATTCCATTCAATAATCCTTTTGATATGGACATGTTCAGGCCAAAAAAGATATTTACACACAGTAAAGCGATATGCCCTAAATACTTCTTGTCCTTGTTATCCTTCTTGTCCATAATATACTATTGAGAATCAGATACGAAAGTACAAAATAATCCACAAGTTATACTGAAATAATCCGCAAATGTGCTGATAAGTATGTTTACATCAATCGACAAAAATACAATTGTGTCGGCATTGCCGACACAATTAGACTCAAGATCCGTATTGCAGAAAGAGTTTATTACTTCAATACTAACAAGGATTTCCTGGACAAATCATTTGGAGATTCTTTCTCAAACGAAATCGCCGGAAGAAAAATTCTTTTATCTGTTATGTTGCATAAGAGAAAAGTGCTCGATGAGGGAATTAAGAAGGCAACTATCAAGTGGGTATTTTATAAGAATTCTCAGCAACGAAATTTATTATTTATAAGTGGATTTGCCGATAAATTGAATTTATAAGTATATTTACCGGTACCCAAAAAAAAAGATTGAAATTAAGAAAAATGGCGTTTCGATTTGGTATATCGGTTTAATGAGCCACTTGTATCGGAGCTAACGAAGCCAGTCAAACTGGCTGACAAAGTAATCGCAAAATTATAATAAAACCATCATTGGCAACAACAGAAAATTAAGTATATGAACAAGCAACTCAGTATAAAAGACGAATTGACAGATTTTCTGCTTTATACTTCTCCCAATGGGAAAGTAAAAGTTGAGGTGATCCTGAACGGAGAGACTGTTTGGCTTACACAAAAATCGATTGCTCAATTGTTTGGTGTGAATGTGCCTGCTATAAGTAAACATCTGAAAAATATCTTCGAAAATGGCGAACTGGAGGAAAATTCAGTTGTTTCCATTTTGGAAACAACTGCCAAGGATGGCAAAAATTATCAGATCATGTATTTTAACCTCGATGCCATTATATCGGTGGGCTATCGTGTGAATAGCCGACAGGCTACCTAGTTTCGTATTTGGGCTACCAATACATTGAAGGAATATATTATTAAGGGCTTTATACTGGACGATGACCGCCTGAAAAACGGCGGGTATTTTGGTAAAGATTATTTTCATGAACTGTTGGAGCGTGTACGTTCCATAAGGGCAAGCGAAAGGCGTATTTACCAGCAGATAACTGATATTTTTGCCGAATGCAGTATGGACTACGACCCTAAGTCGGAAACCACCAAGGAGTGCTGTAAAGTGAACGAATATTTCCAAACAATGCGCAATTGATTTTTACGACTCATGACACTCATTTGTTTTCGTTAAAAATGCTACGTCGTGATCAAATCTGGTTTACGGAAAAAGATGCTTCGGAACAGACAGACTTGTATAATTTGATGGATATTGTTTTACCTGACGAAACGATGCCTCGTAATAATAGCAATTACGAGAAAAATTACATGGCAGGTCGATATGGAGCGATTCTGTACATTATTAACGAATAAAAAGGAACACGATGCCTGCAATTGCCTGTCCTGATTAGCCCAAATAGGATCAATCTCTAGAGCACCATATAAATAGAAGAAACTTTTGGCGAAACTTACTTTTTTATTTTACTTTCTAAGAAAAATAATTCACTTTTTTGTGAATACGAAAAAGAAATACGTACCTTTGCTACGTTAGTCAATAGTATATGGATGTTATCTTTGAAAAAGAATACTTGCGCGACCTGTATAAAACGGGCAAGACGGCAAATAAAAAACACCGCTTTCAGCCTGAAATAGTGCGAAAATACCAGCGTTGCATTGATATATTGCTTGGAGCAAAAAATATTGAAGTTTTATATAATATCCATTCTTTAAATTACGAAGTATTGATAGGCGACAAGGCGGACATTTTATCCATCAGAGTAGACAAACAATATCGTATTGAATTTACAGTAAAAGACAACGGTATTGAACCATTAATTACCGTATGCAGCATTTTGGAATTGTCAAACCATTATAAATAAAATAGATATGATTACCATTCCGGGCACTCCCTCCGATATGATTGCAAACAACATCGAACCGGCTTGTCCCACACATCCGGGTGAAGTGTTAAAAGAAGAATTGGAGTACCGAGGCATTTCACAACGTAAATTTGCTGCACAAATAGGCGTGCAATATACGCTGCTCAATGAAATAGTAAATGCAAAAAGAGCAGTCAATGTACCCTTTGCGATGCTCGTTGAAGCTGCATTGGGCATTGATGCTGAGTTTTGGATAAAAATGCAAACACGCTACAACATGCAGACTGCAAAAAAGGACAAATCCTTTGCCGAACGACTTGAACAAATACGTAAGGTTGCTGCTGTGCTTTGAGTAAAATACTGCCGAAAATTTTGACCAATGGGTAAACATATCAAAAACCATAAGATTTACCCATTATGAAAGCAACCAAAAAAGCACTGAGTAGCCTTTAATCTCCAGGTGGCTATTGATGCAATCAAGGAACAACAAACGTTTGTTAGATACCCACCCACAAAAAGACTTTTTCCATTCGGGCAAAAGTATGAGTGATATAACTTCGTATAACTTTATTTAGGGTTTCAATACCCAGGTTTTGCTATTTTTGCTTGCACCTGGTTGCACAAAGATATAACAGCAGACCCTAAAGTTTATGAAAGCTATTTCAAACTTCGACGGGAAGCGTGGCATTTTTCTACTTCGGAACATGAAAAGCGTAAAAAAGATAAATCCTTTTCAAAACTTATAGACGAAGTGAAGAGGCGTAAAGCGAATTTCTAATCTCCTATATTTAAACAGTTTAGGTATTCTTTGATGGATAGGTCAATACTCAAATCCGTTCTTGCGGATAATCAGCTCGAAGTCCCAAAATATAGGGTTATTCCAAGAAAATTCAGTTTTGAGGAATTTATCTGAATATACCTGTTTATAACAATTCGCATAAATAATACATATATATGCAATTTACACCGCGTAGGATTGCGATATTTACGACCAACATTCAATCTATTTTCAAATAAGCGATTCTCAGACATCCAAAAGCGTCATTTATTATATTTGTAGAAAATCAGACTTAAGAAGAAGAGAAATCTTAAGTAAACCTTTCTCTCTTGAAAGATTTCAAATGGATTATAAGAATATGGGCCATATCATGTAAACCCTTTTTAGGAATAAATTAAAAACTGTAAACCAGATTTAGGAATAAATTTAAAAACGTAAACCAGATTGGCTCTTTTGCAATTTAGTTGAAAAAAGAATTTCCTGTCAGGTACATTTTTCGCTTTAGCAACTCTAAACTGGCTCTACCATAAAGCATACGTTTTATTGTCTTCAACTTGTTTACAAAACCTTCA
>Ga0302286_10000358_pt1 | contig 37299 bp, 38 predicted proteins | sample III_Fen_E2_3_FD_198765 | JGI IMG/M metagenome (GOLD analysis project Ga0302286, IMG submission 198765) | Peat permafrost microbial communities from Stordalen Mire near Abisko, Sweden - III_Fen_E2_3 | ecosystem: Environmental > Terrestrial > Soil > Wetlands > Permafrost | place: Sweden: Abisko...
TGGGCTACACACGTGCTACAATGATAATGACAATGAGAGGCAATAACAATTAAAAGTTGGAGCAAACCTTTAAAAATTATCTTAGTTCGGATTATGGGTTGCAACTCGCCCATATAAAGTTGGAATCGCTAGTAATCGCAAAACAGCATGTTGCGGTGAATATGTTACTAGGCTTTGTACACACCGCCCGTCACATCATGGAAGTTAATTTTTTTTAAAGCGATTTATTTGTATTAAATAAACTCTATGTTTTCGTATATTATTAAAATATATATATATATTGGAATTTTATATATTTAAGTTTTTAGGAAGAAATTAGTAACTGTGATGAAGTCGTAACAAGGTAGTCGTAGGGGAACCTGTGGCTGGAAAAGCTCTTAATAAACATTTTATATAATCATAAAAATATTAAATTTGATATATATTTGTGAATACGAATATCTTTTTATATACGTATTAATTTAACGAAATTAGAAATATTTTAAAATAAAGAATAAACTTTTAATAAAAATGAATTTTTTAAGTTTAAAAATATATATATTTTAAATAAAATTATTATTATGTCATTAAATATAAAATTTAGTCAATATTTATTAAAAACATTACCAATTATTAATTACACCTTTAATAAAAAAGAATTATCATTAAATATTCCTTTTAATAAAATTATACCAATTTTTTTTTTTTTAAAATATCATACTAACTGTCAATATAAAGTTATCTCTGATATATGTGCTGTAGATTATTTAAATAAAGTTGATCGTTTTGAAGTTATTTATAATTTATTAAGTATACGATTTAATACAAGAATTCGCATAAAAGTTATTATAAATGAATTACAATCAATTGAATCTATAACAAGTATATACGCAGGTGCTTCTTGGTGGGAACGTGAAGTATGGGATATGTTTGGTATTTTTTTTTTCAATCATCCAGATTTACGTAGAATTTTAACTGATTACGGTTTTGAAGGATATCCTTTACGTAAAGATTTTCCATTAAGTGGTTATCTTGAAGTATACTATAATGAGTTAAAAAAAAGAGTTGTGTATGAACCTATAAATTTATCTCAAAAATATAGATTATTTGAATTTAATAGTCCTTATAAAAATATTAAGTAATATTTAAATTGTGTGGTTTTTATTAATTCTTTTTTAAGAATTATATTAAAAAATTCATTTTTATGAGATGGATTAAAAATTCTTTATTATCCGTAGTAAATAATCATTTAGTTGATTACCCTACACCCATAAATCAAAATTATTATTTTGGTTTTGGTTCTTTAGCTGGTTTAATGTTGGTTGTTCAAATATTAACCGGTATTTTTTTAGCAATGCATTATACTCCTCATATTGATTTAGCTTTTAATAGTGTTGAGCATATTATGCGTGATGTAAATTATGGTTGGTTGATGAGATATACACATGCAAATGGTGCATCTTTTTTTTTTATCGTAGTTTATGTTCACATTTTTAGAGGTTTATATTATGGTTCTTATATTACACCTAGAGAACATTTATGGTGTTCAGGTGTTTTAATTTTTATTTTAATGATGGCAACTGCATTTATGGGATACGTTTTACCCTGGGGTCAAATGAGTTTTTGGGGTGCAACTGTTATTACTAATTTATTTTCAGCAATACCTATAATAGGTAAAGATATAGTAGAATGGCTTTGGGGTGGTTTTTCAGTAGATAATCCTACTTTAAATAGATTTTTTAGTTTACATTTTTTTTTACCTTTTGTTATAGTAGGTTTAGTATTATTACATTTAATTTTATTACATGAAAATGGTTCAAATAATCCTTTAGGTATTTATATTAAAACAGAAAATATACCTTTTTATCCTTACTTTTATGTAAAAGATTTATTTGGTTTTGTCGTTTTAATGTTAGTTTTTTCTATATTTGTATATTATTATCCGAATACTTTAGGACATCCAGATAATTATATTGTTGCAAATCCAATGAAAACTCCTTTACATATTGTACCTGAATGGTATTTTTTACCTTTTTATGCTATTTTAAGATCTATTCCTAATAAAATAGGAGGTGTTGTTGCAATGTTTGGTTCTTTAATAGTATTATTAACTATACCTTATACAAATTCTTCTGAAATAAGAAGTACTATTTTTAGACCTATTTTTAAAGTTCTTTATTGGTTATTAGTTGTATCTTTTTTGATATTAGGTTGGATAGGTCAAATGCCTGTAGAATATCCTTATACGGAGATAGGAATTGTAGCCATGATTTATTATTTTTTATTTTTTTTAATAGTAATTCCTTTTGTAGGACGTCTTGAATCTTTTTTAATTCGTTATAAAACAAAATAAAACAAAAACAAAAACAAAAATGAAATCAAATTATTCAATTATTTTTATATTTTTATTGATAAGTTTATTCTTATCTATTATAATTTTTAGTTTATCTTTTATATTAATTAAACAAAAAGATGATTTAGAAAAATTGACTGCTTATGAATGCGGTTTTAATCCTTATGATGATGCTAGAAAAGTATTTGATGTTAAATTCTATTTAATAGCTATTTTATTTATAGTTTTTGATTTAGAATCAGTTTATATTTTTCCATGGGTTTTAACATTAAGCTCTAATTTTTCATTAGGTTTTTGGACTATGATTGAATTTTTAATTGAATTAGTTGTAGGATTTATTTATGTATGGTGTAGTAATGCTTTAGAGTGGGACTAGAAATCATATATATATTATTTTTATTTAAATAATAATTTTTTATTATTTAAAAAGTGATTATAGATTAATGGTAAATCTTTTGCCTTCCAAGCAAATATTATGGGTTCGAATCCCATTAATCGCAACGTAATTAAAATTTCGTTTATAAATTTTATTTAATATTAAATAAAATATTACGGGAAAAACGGGGTTCGAACCCGCGACCTCAGGCGTGACAAGCCAACACTCTAACCAACTGAGCTATTTCCCCTTTAATAAAAAATTATAAAAAATTATAAATTTTTATTTTTTAACCCAAGGATTTTTTTCAGTATCTGCACCACTAGTTAAAGTTATATAAATAATATAAAAAAAAAATAATGCTGAAAATAATGATAAATATGATCCAAAAGAAGATACTGCATTCCATCCAGAATATGCATCAGGAAAATCTGGGATTCTACGTGGCATTCCAGCTAAACCTAAAAAATGCATTGGAAAGAAAGTTAAATTTACTCCTATAAAGAATAACCAAAAATGTATTTGACCTAAAACTTCAGGATATTGTCTTCCACTCATTTTCCCAATCCAAAAATAGAAACCAGCAAAAATACCGAATACGGCACCCATTGATAAAACATAATGAAAATGTGCTACAATATAATAGGTATCATGTAAAGCTACATCTAGACCAGAATTTGACATTTGAACACCTGTTACTCCACCTATTAAAAATAAGAATAAAAAACCAACAACAAATAACATAGGAGTTCTAAAATTAATTGAACCACCCCACATTGTTGCTAACCAACTAAAAATTTTAATACCGGTTGGTACTGCAATAATCATAGTAGCTGCTGTAAAATAGGCTCTGGTATCTACATCTAAACCTACGGTATACATGTGATGGGCCCAAACAATAAACCCTAAAATACCAATAGAAATCATGGCATAAACCATACCTAAATAACCAAAAACATGTTTTCTTGAAAAAGTAGCAATAACTTGACTAATTATACCAAACGATGGTAAAATTAAAATATAAACTTCAGGATGTCCAAAAAACCAAAATAAATGTTGATATAAAACTGGATCTCCTCCACCTGATGGATCGAAAAAAGAAGTATTTAAATTTCTGTCCGTTAATAACATAGTAATTGCTCCAGCTAGTACTGGTAAACTTAATAGTAATAAAAAAGCTGTAATAAAAACAGACCATACAAATAAAGGTAATTTGTGGAAAGTTAATCCAGGAGATCTCATATTACAAATTGTGGTTATAAAATTTATAGCACCTAATAAAGACGAAATACCAGCTAAATGTAAACTAAAAATAGCTAAATCCACTGAAGGTCCTGAATGCGCTTGAACACTAGCCAAAGGCGGATAAACTGTCCAACCGGTACCAGCACCAGATTCTACAATTGCTGAAGAAACTAATAATAATAAAGAAGGTGGTAACAACCAAAAACTAATATTATTCATTCGAGGGAAAGCCATGTCAGGAGCTCCTAACATTAAAGGTATAAACCAGTTACCGAAACCACCTATTAATACAGGCATTACCATAAAAAAAATCATGATAAAAGCATGTGCTGTAACAACAACATTATATAATTGATGATTTCCCATAAATATTTGATTACCGGGTTGTGCTAATTCCATTCGAATTAATACAGATAAAGTTGTTCCAACAATTCCCGAAAATGCACCAAAAATTAAATATAAAGTACCAATATCTTTATGATTGGTAGAAAAAAGCCATCTTGATGACCAGTTATAAATATTTGTTAAATTCATTTTAAAATTAAAATTTAGAGAATTAAAAAAAAAATTAAGAAAGATTTGATTTTAAAAATCAACAGTAGTGCGTTGGTATCTACTTTAAATATAATAAAAATATTTTATTTTAAAAATATTTTTTTACTTTGTTTTTTATTTTATTTATATCCGTCAGTAATAAAAAAAATATAAATAAAACAAATAAAATTTTAATTAACATATATAAATGCTTGTTTTATTTATTCATCAGATTCAATTTTTTTATTGAACCAAGTTATATAATCTTCTAGAGAAACAGCTTCCACCACAATAGGCATAAATCCATGATTTATTCCACAAATTTCACTACATTGTCCATAAAAAACACCCTCTCTTTTTATAAACATTGAAGTTTGGTTTAATCTTCCTGGACATGCATCTAATTTAATACCTAATGAAGGAACAGCCCAAGAATGTAAAACATCGGAAGCTGTAATAATCATACGAATATGTGTATTAGTAGGCACAACTATTCTGTTATCCACTTCTAATAGACGGAATTGTCCTATATCTAAATCATCTTCCAATACCATATAACTATCAAAAAAAATAGATTCATTAGTATCAGTATATGAATCGGAATATTCATAACTCCAATACCACTGACTTCCAATAACTTTAACCGTTATAATTGGATCAATTACTTCATCCATAGCATATAATAAAGAAAATGAAGGAATAGCAATTATAATTAATAATAATGCTGGAGTAATTGTCCATACAATTTCAAGTAAAGTACCGTGAACAAAAGTTTCAGCTACTTTATGTTTATCTTCATTAAAAAAATATAAACATCTTGCTAAAATATAACTTACAAATACAATTATAAGTACTAAAAAAAAAGCTAAATCATGATGAAAATTAATAATCCCTTCCATTACTGGAGTTGCGGGATCTTGAAAACCTATTTGCCAAGGTTCAGCTGCATCAAATAAAATTGTTTGTTTGTTTAATATATTGAAAAATTTCATAAATGTGTATAAAAAAGTTTTTATTAAATATAAAAAAAATTAATGAAAAATTATATATAAAATATATAAGATATCTAATTAAAAATATTTAATTAGATATGTTTTATTAATAAAATATTAATAAAGAATAGATTTATTTTTAAATATCTTAAAAGATTTATTTTTAAAAACATATAATATTTAAATTAAACGAGTTTTTATTTATATTATTTTTTATTTAATAAATAAATAAAGAATAAAAAATAATATAAATAAAGGCATAATATTAAAAAATATAGAAATAAATAATATACTTATAAATAATATTAAACTTAAAAAAATTAAAAGAGAATAATGATAAATATAACCTGTTTGAATTAAAACAACTTGTTTACTCCAATTTGAAAAAATAAATAATAAACCATAAGGACCAAAAAATTCAATAATACCTTTATCAACTAATCTATAAGTAACGTTGTAACTTATTTGTAGAATATTTTGATTAATAAATTCATAATATATCTTATCAAAATACCATTTTTTATTTAAAAAATTATAAAAATACAAACCTATATTTGATATTTTTAATTGATAAAAAAATTTAAATTTAAAATGATATAAAAAAAAAGCTGAAAATAAACCGATCATACTAAAAATAACTGGCAATAATTTAAAAATAGATGGTAAAAATTCTGCATCAATCATTTGAATATTTGAAGGATGCATAAAAATAGCATTATTCCAAAAATGAGTACCTAAACCAATAAACATATCTTTAGTTAAATATCCTATAAATATACTACCTATAGCTAAAATACCCAAAGGTAAAGCCATTTCAAAAGGAGCATCATGTGCATGAATAATTACATTTTTATGTGCATTCGTTTCACTTAAAAAAGTGAAATAAATCAAACGCGTAGAATAAAAAGCAGTACATCCTGCAGCCACTGTTCCTAACCAATAAGCGAAATGTCCAACTTCATCATAAGATGCAAAAGCTATTTCTAAAATAACATCTTTTGAATAAAAACCTGTTAAAAAAGGAAAACCCATTAAAGCTAAAGAACCTATCAAGAACATAACATAAGTAAAAGGTAATATTCTACGTAATCCACCCATTTTTCTAATATCCTGTTCATCGCCCATAGCATGAATAACAGAACCAGCCCCTAAAAACAATAAAGCTTTAAAACAAGCATGATTTGATAAATGAAAAATAGCTAAACCATAATTTGAAAGACCACATGCAAAAAACATATAACCTAATTGACTACAAGTAGAATAAGCAATAATTTTTTTCATATCATTTTGGACTAAACCTACGGTACCCGCAAAAAAAGCTGTTAATGCACCAACAATAGTTATAACTTTTAAAGTAAATATAGAATATTCAAACATAGGAGAACATCGCGCCACTAAATAAACACCAGCCGTAACCATAGTAGCCGCATGAATTAAGGCAGATACTGGTGTAGGTCCTTCCATAGCATCAGGTAACCAAATATGCAAAAAAATTTGAGCAGATTTACCCATAGCACCTATAAAAATTAATAAACATATTAAATCTATCATATTAAAATGATTATTAAAAAATAAAAAAGTATAACCTTGTAATAAAGAAACACTAGCAAATACACTAAAATATTCGACAGTTTTTAAATTTGTAAATATAATTAAAATAGCCAAAATTAATATTAAATCACTAATTCTATTAACAATCATAGCTTTTATTGCAGCTTTATTTGCTTGCAATCGAGTAAACCAAAAATTAATTAAAAGGTAAGAACATAAACCTACACCTTCCCAACCAACAAACATTTGAATAAAATTATCCCCGGTTACTAAAATAACCATAAAAAAAGTGAATAAAGATAAATACGACATAAATCTAGATAAATGAGGATCATGCCCCATATATTTAGTTGAATATAAATGAACTAAGGTTGATACTCCTGTTACAACAGTTAACATAACAAAAGTTAAAGTATCAAAAAAAAAAGCCCAATTACAATAAAAAAGTCCACTTGATATCCAAGTAGTCAGAATCAAATGAGAACTTAATGCATAAGTCATTGATTCCTGAAACATTACTAAAGAAAAAACGAAAGTTAAAAAAATACTAAGAGTGGTAATAAAAGCCGAACCTTTATTTCCTATAAATTTTCCGAAGAGACCTCCAAAAATTGCTCCAAGTAAAGGTAAAAAAATAATTACTAAAAAATACATAAAGATTAGAAAAATATATAAAAATAAGATTTTTTCTTATTTTATATTGTTTTATTTATAAAAATTTTATTTTATAAAGATAATAATTTAATTTTGTAAATTGAAATATTACCATGAATATTGAAAAATAAAACCATTAAAGCTAAACCAATCGCTGATTCAGCTGAAGCCACTGTTAAAATAATCAGTGAAAAAATTTGACCAATAATATCATCCAAGAAAACAGAAAAATATATAAAATTTAAGTTTACAGATAATAAAACAAGTTCTATAGACATTAGAATAATAAGAATGTTTTGTCTATTTAAAATTATACCAAATAATCCAAGACAAAATAAAATAAAATTAATAATAATATTGTTAAATAAACTCATAATATAATTTGTTTTACAACAACCAATTAAAACTTATTAATACCCCTGAAGTATAAATAAACCAACCTAAGGTAAAAGGTAGAAAAACCTTCCAACCTAATCGCATTAGTTGATCATAACGATATCTAGGTAAAATAGCTCTAGCTAATATAAATAAAATAACAAAAAATGAAATTTTTAAGCCAAACCAAAAAGGTCCTGGAATAAAATCTAAATAAAAAGGAGCTAACCATCCACCTAAAAAAAGGATAGTAGTTAAACTACTCATTAATAACATATTAGCATATTCGCCTAAAAAAAATAAAGCAAAACCCATTGCTGAATATTCTACATTATATCCTGAAACTAATTCAGCTTCAGCTTCTGGCAAATCAAAAGGATGTCGATTTGTTTCAGCTAAAGAAGATATAAAAAAAATTATAAAAATAGGAAATAAAGGTATGCAAAACCAAACATTTTGTTGAGATAAAACAATATCAACTAAATTTAAAGATTTTGCACATACAACCACTGATAAAATAGAAAAACCTATAGTTAATTCATATGAAACCATTTGCGCAGTAGATCTTAATGCACCTAAAAATGCATATTTTGAATTACTTGACCAACCTGCTATAATAATACCGTAAACACCTAATGAAGATATAGCCAGTAAATATAAAATACCTATATTAAGTTCAGCATAAAACATTCCGTGACCGAAAGGTATTACTACCCAACTTAATAAACTTAAAAAAAAAGTTAAAATAGGAGCTAATATAAATAAAACTACATCACAATTACTAGGTAAAACAGTTTCTTTAACAAATAATTTTAAACCATCAGCTAATGGTTGTAATAATCCGAAAGTACCAACTACATTAGGACCTTTACGGCGTTGTATAGATGATAATATTTTTCTTTCGGCTAAAGTAAAATAAGCGACCGCTATTAATAAAGGTAAAATTAAAAAAATTGTTTTTAATATAATATTAAACATAAATTATAATTTAAAATTTGATTTATTTTTTAAAGTATTATGTGAATTCATTAATACTCTAGAAAAATTCTCTAAAATGGTATTTATATATAAATTTTTATCTAAAAAATTCATATAATGTATATTTATTTTTTTTAATTTTTTTTTATTTAAATTAAAAAAAGAAATAATTTTGATTTTTTTTTTTTGTAAATAAGGATTAACACCAAAAAAAGATAAATATTGTTTATTAAAATTATATTTATTTTGTATAAAAATATATAAATATTTAAAAATATTTGCATCTGATTTTTGTAATGTCTTTCTTCTTATAACGCTATTATTTTTTTGAATAAAACCTTCGGTATTTAAATATATACCTTTTTTTTCTAAAAAAGTTAATCCAGGTAATATTAAATTAGAATTTTGAGCATCTAAAGTAAAATGATGACCTTGATAAATACTAAAAGTATTTTTATTTTTTAAAAAATTTATATTATGTTTTTTAAATTCAGTATTATATAAATAATATAACGTAGTTTTTTGTTTAAAATTATTTTTTTTGTTATTTATTTCTAAAAAATTTAAATAAGAACTTTGTGTATGTAATACATTTATATTTTTATTTTTTAAAAAAGATAATTTTTTTATTTTATTTATAAAAAAATTCCCTTTAAATTCAAAAAAAAAATTTGAACCAAAAATAATAACAGGATTTTTTGCTTTTTTTAATTTTTTACAAAAAAAATGTTTTCCTTGTATAATATCTAATAAAACTTTTAAGGTTAAACCCAAATGTTCGACAGGATAAGTGTAATTTAATTTAGGACCTATAGCTGCAACCGTGAAATTACCTTTTTTATAACGATTCATTAAATGTATATTTAATATAGCACCCTCTTCTCTTACATTACTATTAATTATTAAACATAAATCTGATTCTTCAATAGATTTTAACGTATTATTAAATAAATAATTAGAAGAAACATCTGTATTAAAAAAATTTTCTTTTTTATTTGGATATAAATAAGAAATGTTTGAAACACCTAATTGGTTTAAATTTTTTTTTAAAAGAAATTGAGATTCCATATCGGTTAAATTTCCAACAACGCCTTGAATTAAATTGGAATCTCTTTTATTAATTTCTTGTTTAATTTTTTTAAAAGCTTCTTCCCAAGAAATTTCTTCAAAAATATTATTTATTTTTAATAAAGGAGTTTCTAAACGTTGATATTTTAAACTATCAAAAAAAAACCTAGTTTTATTGGTTATCCATTCTTTATTTATATGCACATTGGTTTTTGGTAAAATACGTATTATATTATTTTTTAAAATATCAATATTTATATTTGAACCAATACCATCTAAAACATCAACACTTTCTTTTTTCTTTAATTCCCAAGAACGTGCTTTAAAACTATAAGGTTTTGATGTTAAAGCTCCCACAGGACATAAATCTATTAAATTTCCAGAAAATTCCGAATAAAAAATGTTTTTATCATAAAAATTAATTTCAGTATGCGTTCCTCTACCTGTTGTACCAAAATTATCATTACCACATATTTCATCAGCAAAACGAACACAACGTGTACAATGAATACAACGAGTCATAATAGTCTTAATAAAAGGACCCACATTTTTATCTTCTACGCCTCTTTTTTTAAAAAAAAATCTGCTACGATCATTACCAAAAATCATAGTTTGATCTTGTAAATCACATTCCGATGCTTGATCACAAATAGGACAATCAAGAGGATGATTTATTAAAATAAATTCTAATACACTTTCTCGTGCCTTTTGAACTAAAGGTGTATTCGTAAATATTTCCATATTTGCCATAATAGGCATAGCACATGATGCCACAGGTTTTGGTGAATTTTTTATTTCCACTAAACACATACGACAATTTCCAGCTATTTTTAAATTTTCCTGAAAACAAAATTTAGGAATTTGTATATTTAAATTATTACATGCTTGTAATACTGTTAAATTTTTTTTAACAAGTATTTTTATTCCATCAATTATAATTGGAATCATATTTAAAATTTCTGATGCTTGTATGTATATACAGTTTCACGTTAAAAGGTTAAAGTTATTACTATAAACCCTGGATTTTAAATAAAAATTAATCTTTAAATTTAAAATTTTATTATTATATTCGTAATATAGATTCATAAATATGAAATTTATTTCATATTTATTTTTTAAACTTTTAGTATGAATAAGCTGAATATTTTACAATACTTACACTTTTCACCTATTAATGTAATAGTCTATTACAGTTTTATTTCGAAAAAATTTTAAGAATGGTTTCTTGCTTAGATGCTTTCAGCAATTATCCAAAATAAATTTAGCTACTCGGCGCTGCCCACTTATAATAAATATAATAGAACAACCGATACACCAGAGATTTACCCTTTTCGGTCCTCTCGTACTAGAATTAGATCCTTTCATTTTTCAAATTTATCTATAGAAGATAGGAACCAAACTGTCTCACGACGTTCTAAACCCAACTCACGTACCACTTTAATCGGCGAACAGCCGAACCCTTGGAACCTTCTTCAGCTCCAGGATGTGATGAGTCGACATCGAGGTGCCAAACGACTCCGTCGATAGGAGCTCTTAGGAGTCATCAGCCTGTTATCCCCGGAGTACCTTTTATCCGTTGAGCGATAATCTTTCCACAAAGAATTATCGGATCACTATGACCGACTTTCGTCCCTGTTTGATATGTCTATCTTACAGTCAAGCAAGCTTATACCATTACATTCCACAATTGATATAAATTCAATTTGAGCTTACCTTTGTACACCTCCGTTACTCTTTAGGAGGTGACCGCCCCAGTCAAACTACCAACCATACATTTTCTATTCTATTATTAAGAATATTAGTTATTTATTATAATAAGAGTGGTATTTCAAAGATATCTAGACAATTCACTGGCGTGAAGGCTTAAAATTACCACTTATTCTACACATATTAAATAAGATAACAATATAAAGATGTAGTAAAGGTTCACGGGGTCTTTCCGTCTAACTATAGAAAATCCGCATCTTCACGGATAATTCAAATTCACTGAGTTTATGTTGGAGACAGCGGGGATGTCGTTACACCATTCATGCAGGTCGGAACTTACCCGACAAGGAATTTCGCTACCTTAGGACCGTCAGAGTTACGGCCGCCGTTTACTGGGACTTTCATTCAATGCGCAAACATCTCCTATTAATCTTCCAGCACCGGGCAGGTGTCAGACCCTATACATCATCTTACGATTTAGCAGAGTCCTGTGTTTTTATTAAACAGTCGCAACCCCCAATTCTGTGCCACCTTTTAAAAAGGTACTCTTTCTCCCGAAGTTACAGAGCTATTTTGCCGAGTTCCTTCAACATAATTATCTCATACACCTTAGTCTATTCGACCTATTCACCTGTGTTGGTTTAGGGTACGGTTTGTTTTATCAAAAAGCTATTTCTTGAAAATATAAATATTTTGTCACTTTTTGTAAAAAATTTAATTTAAAAATTTTCCCATCATAGCTTGCTTTCGACAAGTTCTACTTAGGGGCCGTTTCACTCTATGTAGTTAATCTTAACATAGAAACCCTTGAATTTTCGGTGATAATGATTTTTATTCATTATTTTTTGTTACTAATGCCAGCATTTTCGATTCTGATATCTTCAATATATTTAACAACATATCTTTTATAACATACAGAATGTTCCGCTACCGTTTAATTCAATTGAATTAAACTTGACGCTTCGGTAAATTTCTTTAGTCCCGATACATTTTAGGTGCAAAAAAACTAGACCAATGAGCTATTACGCTTTCTTTAAAGGATGGCTGCTTCCAAGCCTACCTACTGGTTGTCTTTATTTTTTCACTTCCTTTATCACTTAGAAAATTATTTAAGGACCTTAGCGTTCAATCTGGGCTGTTTCCCTCTCGACAATGGACCTTAGCGCCCAATGTCTGTCTATTTAAATACGTTTTTTTGTATTCGGAGTTTCTAAAAATTCAGTAAGATTTTAACCCCCCTAGCTTAATGAGTGCTCTACCCCAAAAAAAGATTTTAAATGCTCTACTTCAATAGATTTCGCGGAAAACCAGCTATCTCCGAGTTTGATTGGCCTTTCACCCCTAATCACAAGTCATCCCCGTGTTTTGCCACACACGTGGGTTCGATCCTCCAAACAGTTTTACCTATTCTTCAATCTGCTCATAATTAGATCACTCGGTTTCGGGTCTTATTTTCATAACTTAAAGCTTTTTAAAACTTGATTTCTCTACGCCTACTTTAAAAAATTAAGCTTGCTAAAAAAATAAACTTGCTGGCCCATTATGCAAAAGGTACACTGTCACTTTATAAAAAAGCTCCAATTGATTGTTAGCATAGAGTTTCAGAATTATTTCATACTCGAAAGCTCTCTTTCACCTTTCCTTTACAGTACTTGTTCACTATCGGTCATTAATTACTTAAATAGGTTTTGAGGGTGGTCCCCCAATATTCAAAAAAGATTACACATACCTTTTTTTACTTATAAAATATAAATAATTTATATAAAAATTCTACAGGACTATCACCTATTACGTCAATTTTTTCAAATTATTTAAAATTTTATATAATTATTTCAACTATTTTACAACCTTTTTCCATTTTCACTCGTCATTACTTACGGAATCTCGTTTGATTTTTTAAATAGTTACTTAGATATTTCAGTTCACTACCTTTTAAATTTTCACAAAGAAAAAGTTTTCTTTAGGAAATCTATATATTAAAATTTAACAATTACATATAACTTTTCGTTTTTTTAACGTCCTAAATATTAATTAATGCCAAGGCATCCCCTCTATGCTTTTATTATTTTAATGTAACTTTTGAATATAATGGATAATTATATACAAATGTAATATTAAATTTTAATAAAATTTAATACACTAATAACATATTTTTAATTCTTTTTTTGAATCTTTAAATTTAATAAATTTTAAACGATAATTATATTTATATGAAATATAATTAATTAAAATTATATTTTTATAAAATTAAATATTTAAAAATTTTTCAGTAAAATTAACAGATAAACCTCTTAATTTAGTTTCTAATTCTTTAGATATTTCTTTTTTAGTTGCAATTTCTGTTAAAATATCAGAATGTTTTTCTTTAATAAAAGCTAACCAAGATTTTTCAAATTCAGCAATTTTATTTACTTCTATTTTATCTAAATACCCTTTTACTCCTAAGAAAATAATAACAATTTGATCTTCAACATTTAAAGGAACATTTAACCCTTGTTTTAACATTTCAGTTAATCTAACTCCTCTATGTAATTGTTGTTGAGTAGTTGCATCTAAATCAGAACCAAATTGAGCGAAAGCTTGCACTTCTCTAAATTGAGCTAATTCTAATTTCATAGAACCTGCTATTTGTTTCATAGCTTTAATTTGTGCAGCAGAACCAACACGACTAACAGATAAACCTACACTAATTGCGGGTCTTTGTCCTTGATTAAATAATTCTGTTTCTAAAAAAATTTGACCATCAGTAATCGAAATAACATTAGTTGGAATATATGCAGAAACGTCACCAGCTTGAGTTTCAATAATAGGTAATGCAGTTAAAGATCCACCACCAACGGCGATATTCATTTTAGCCGCTCTTTCTAATAATCTAGAATGTAAATAAAAAACATCACCAGGATAAGCTTCTCGGCCTGGAGGTCTTCTTAATAATAAAGACATTTGACGGTAAGCTACAGCTTGCTTAGATAAATCATCATAAAAAATAACAGCATGTTGTCCATTATCTCTAAAAAATTCTCCTAAAGTACAACCGGTATAAGGTGCTAAAAATTGTAACGGAGCTGAATCAGATGCAGTTGCCGCCACAATAATTGAAAAAAATAATGCATTTTTTTCTTCTAAAGTTTTTGTTAATTCAGCTACGGTTGATCTTTTTTGACCAACAGCAACATAAATACAATATAATTGATTATCTTTGTCTTTTTGTACGTGAGGATTTACTTGATTAATTATAGTATCAATAGCAATTGAGGTTTTCCCTGTTTGTCTATCTCCAATAATTAACTCTCTCTGTCCTCTACCGATAGGAATTAAACTATCCACGGCTTTTAAACCTGTTTGAACGGGTTCGCTAACAGATTGTCTAGGCATAATACCAGGTGCTTTAATTTCAACTCTACTTGTTACCGTTGAGTCAATTTTACCTTTACCATCAATAGGTTGACCTAATGCATCAACAACACGACCCAATAAGCCAGCACCAATAGGTACACTAACAATTGAACCTGTTCTTTTAACAAAATTTCCTTCTTGTATATCTCTATCATTACTAAAAACAACAACACCTACAACATCAGGTTCTAAATTTAAAGCCATACCTTTAATATTACCATTATTAAATTCAACCATTTCTCCAGCTTGTATTTTAGTTAATCCATAACAACGAGCAATACCATCACTCATAGATAAAACTATACCTGTTTCTTCTAAAGTTTTTTCATCTTTATAATTTTTAATATTCGATTCTAGAATATAAGATAATTCAATAGCCATTTATTATAAAAATAAACGATTTAAAATTTAAAACTAAATTTTAAATAGATATTAAATTATTCTTTAAAAAGAAATTTTATTTTTAAAAATATATCATATATTTAAAAATAAATACCCTTTACGGGAATTGAACCCGTGTTACTGCCGTGAAAAGGCAATGTCCTAACCACTAGACTAAAAGGGCTTGAGTATATATTTTTATAAAAAATATATAGAAATCTCCATATGAGCAACCAAACGATAAATAGTTTCGTGCATACAACTTAAAAAAATTTTTGGATATAAACCCATTACCAAAGTAATAAAAATTAAACTAATATGAATTAAAAATTCTCTATAAGTAATATCATAAAAAGTATTTAAAAAATTACTTTGTATATTACCATAACAAATTCTATTATATAATAATAAAGAATAACAACCACCAAGAACCATACTAGTTCCTGATAAAAAAGCTACAACAGTATTTTCCTGAAATATACCAGCTAAAATTAATAACTCACCTACAAAACTACTTGTACCTGGAATTGAAATATTAGCAAATATATAAAATAAAAAAAACATAGAATAAATTGGCATAGTATGGGCCAAACCGCTATAATATCTCACATATCGTGAATGATATCTATCATATAAAATTCCAATACACAAAAATAAAGCGCTGGCTACTATACTATGACTTAACATTTGTAATAAACTACCTTCAATACCTTCAATGGTTAATGAAAATAAACCAACTACGATCATATTCATATGAGCTACTGAAGCATAAGCAATAATACGTTTTAAATCTGTTTGTCTAATAGCTGTTAAAGATGCATAAATTATAGATATAATACAAAAAAGTAAAACTAATGGAGTAAAAAATACAGTAGCTTTCGGAAATAAAGGTAAAGAAAATCTAATTAACCCATAAGAACCTAATTTTAATAAAATACCAGCTAAAATAACAGAACCAGCTGTAGGTGCTTCTACATGAGCTTCAGGTAACCAAATATGAAAAGGTAACATTGGAACTTTCACAGCAAAGGAAAAAAAAAAAGCCAACCAATATAATTTTTGATAAAAAATATCAAAATTATAATTATATAAAACTATATATAAAGTTGTTCCTGTTGTTAAATAAATATGTATTATAGCAATAAACATAAATAAAGACCCAGTTAATGTATAAATAAAAAAATAATAAGATGCTTTAATTTTTCTTTCTCTAGAACCCCAAACACCTATAATTAAAAACATAGGTATTAAAACACTTTCAAAAAAAATATAAAAAATAATTAAATCCAAAGTACTAAAAGTTATTAATAAAAAAAATTCTAAAAAGAAAAATAAAATACAATATTCTTTAACATTTTTTTTAATTACTTCATAACTTGCTAAAAAACATATAGGAATTAAAAAGGTGGTAGCTATTATAAAAAATAATGAAATACCATCAATACCTATACTAAAATACATATTATAATTGGTTAACCAATTATAAGTAAATGTGTATTGGAATTCAGATGATGATTTATCGAAAAATATCCATAAAAATAAAGAAACGATAAATATAAAAAATGAATAAGATACACTAAAATTTTTGATATTTTTTTCATTTTTACTAAAAAAAAGAAATAATATGCCGAAAATAGGTAAAACGATTAAAATAATTAATAAGTTAAACATTATATAAAAATTTATTAAATTGGCGAATAATGGGGATTGAACCCATAGCTTTCAAACTCACAATCTGACACTCTACCAATTGAGTTATATTCGCCTTTATTTTATTTTTTAAATTTTTTTCAAAATATTTGTAAAATAAAATAAGGGTTTTAATAATTGATAATTTAAAGGTTGTGTATATATTTGATTTGAAAAAATTTGTTTTATTTTTAAATTTGAAAAAATTTGTTTTTTATTTAATAAATAAACTAATTCTAATTTTTGAAATTTTTGAATTGTTTGGTTATTTATTAAACCATCACCATAAATAATAATTAAGGACCCTTGACCTTTTAAATTTAAAAAAATATTTTTAATTAAATTTTGTTTTAAAATAAAAAAATTAAAATTTATTTTTTTTATTTCTTTTTTTAAATTCATTTTTTCATTATAATTTAAATCATTATAACGAAAAAAATAAATATAATTATAATTTTTTTCTATTTGTTTAATTTTTTCTAATTTAAATTTATTTATATATTTTTTTATCATATATTTATCTGTCTACTTCCCCAAAAACAATATCTTGGGTACCTATAATAGTAACAACATCCGCTATCATATGATCTTTACACATAAAATCTAAAGCTTGTAAATGTGCAAAACCTGGTGCTTTAATTTTACATCGATAAGGTTTATTTGTTCCATCTGAAACTAAAAAGACACCAAATTCACCTTTTGGTGCTTCAATAACAGTAAAAGTTTCACCACTATTAACTACAATATTTTCTGAATAATATTTAAAATGATGTATTAAAGATTCCATTGATTGTTTAATTTGAATTCTATTCGGACTGGTTATTTTTTTATCATCTAATTTAATAGGACCTTCAGGCATTTGATTTAATGTTTGTATAATAATATTAATAGATTGTCGCATTTCCTCTATTCGGATTAAATATCGGTCATAACAGTCACCATTTGTACCTACGGGAATGGTAAAATCTAATTGATCATAAATTTCATAAGGCTGTGTTTTTCTTAAATCCCATGAAATACCGGAACCACGCAGCATTACTCCACTAAAACCTAAATCTAAGGCATCTTTAGCTTTAACAACACCTATGTCAACTAATCTTTGTTTCCATATACGATTATTTGTCAACATTTCTTCAAATTCATCTAATCTCGTGTTAAATTGATTACAAAAAATATAAATATCATTTAATAAACCTAAAGGTAAATCTTGATGAACACCGCCAGGTCGGAAGTAACTAGCATGCATGCGTGCTCCAGAAACTCTTTCATAAAATTCTAACAATTTCTCACGTTCCTCAAATCCCCAAAATAAAGGAGTCATAGCACCTACATCTAAAGCATGACATACAATAGCTAATAAATGATTTAATATTCTTGTTATTTCAGAAAATAAAACTCTAATATATTTTGCTCTAATAGGTATATCACAATTTAATAATTTTTCAACAGCTAAAACATAAGCATGTTCTTGAGACATCATAGACACATAATCTAATCTATCAAAATAAGGTAAAGCTTGTAAATAATTTTTATATTCTATTAGTTTCTCAGTTCCCCTATGTAACAAACCTATATGTGGATCAGCTTTTTTCACAACCTCACCATTTAATTCCAAAATTAAACGTAAAACACCGTGAGCTGCAGGATGTTGAGGACCGAAATTAATTGAAAAATTTTTTATTTTTTTTATAGTCATTTTTTTTTTAACGATTCAAAAAACAAGAAATATTAATTTTATGTAGTAAAGTAAAAAAAATTATTTTAAACTTTATTAACTCTTTTACAAAATTATGATTTTACAAGAAATTTTTAACAATAACTTTGAAGTATTAATTCCTGAATTTTTTATAACATTAATTATATTAACATTTTTATTATTTGGTACTTTTTATAAAAATACTAAGAATAATGAAAAAATTTTGATAATAAAACCTTTGAATAATTTAATTATTTTTTTATTATTAATTACACTATTATTAATGTTCAACACACCTAGTCATACAATTATTTTAATGAACGGTGCTTTATGTAATGATAATTTAACTCAATATGTTAAATTAATCTTAATTATATCTACTCTTTTTTGCTATATAATTCAATCTAATTTTATTATAAAACAAAAATTATTTTCATTTGAAATTAATATTCTAATTTTAATTTCTTTATTAGGTTTAATGGTATTAGTTTCATCTTTTAATTTAATAACTTTATATTTAGCTATTGAATTACAAAGTTTATCTTTTTATATTTTAACCGCTTCGCAAAAAAAATCTACTTTATCTATTGAAGCTGCATTAAAATATTTTATTTTAGGTTCCATAGCATCAGGCTTTATACTTTTTGGATCATCTATCATTTATGGTTCTTTAGGTACTTTAAATTTTGGTAATATTTTTTTAATTTTATCAAATATATATAGTCAAGGTAATATTCATTTAATTTTAGGCGTAATATATGGATTTTTATTTTTATTAATAGGGATTTTTTTTAAAACAGGTGCGGCACCTTTTCATTTTTGGTTACCCGATGTTTATGAAGGTTCACCAAATAATATAACAGCTTTTTTTGCTATTGTTCCTAAAATTGCTTTTATTTCTTTATTAATAAGATTAATGTTTGATATTTTTGTTGATATTTCAACTTTTTTTGAAGTTATTTTTTATATAAGTACGGTTTTATCTATGTTAATTGGTTCTTTAGCTGCATTACAACAAACAAAAATTAAAAGATTATTGGCTTACAGCTCAATTAGTCACGTAGGTTTTATTTTTATAGGTTTTACTTCAAATTTAATAGATAATATACCTTATATTTTATTATATGTAATTATTTATATCATTATGAGTATTAATTTATGGACTTTTTATATTTCATTAAATATAAACCATAAACCCACAAAATATTTAACAGATTTATCCAATTTAGTTGAATTAAATCCGGCTTTATCTTTTGTGATTATTTTAACTGTTTTTTCTATAGCAGGAATACCCCCATTAGCTGGTTTTTATTCTAAATTATTTTTATTTATATCAGCTATAAAAGCAAAATATTTTGGTTTGATCTTTTTTAGTATTTTAATAAGTATTTTAAGTTCTTTTTATTATTTAAGAATGATAAAAATAATTTTTTTTGAACAAATATCAAAAAATTTATTTATGGATCAAATTCCTAAATTAAACAGTATAATATTAATTATAAATACACAATTTTTAATATTTTTCTTTTTATTTCCAGATTTTTTATTAATAACTTTAAATAAAATAAATTTTTATTTATTAATATAAAAATCAAACGTTTAGATAGCTCAGTTGGTTAGAGTAAAAGACTGAAAATCTTTGTGTCGGTGGTTCGAGTCCGCCTCTAGACAAAAATTATTTTATATTTTTAAAATAAACATGTATACTTTAAAATTAACAATTCAATCTTTACAAAAGAAAAACAATTTCAAAAAAGACTATTTATCTAGAATTAAATATTTTTTAAAAAATAAAAATATTACTATAAGTGGAAATATTCAAACAAAAAAAAAAAATACAAAATATACAGTTTTAAGATCACCTCATGTAAATAAAAAATCAAGAGAACATTTTAATTTTCATATATATAAGCAAACTTTTTATATTTTAAATAATAATTTAGATATTTTAATAAATTTTTTAATTATTTTTAGAAAAATAATACCCAAAAATTTATTATTAACTATTCAAATTATTAAAAATTAAAAATGCTTATAGCTTAATTTGGATAAAGCCGTAGATTGCGGATCTATTAGATGAAAGTTCAAATCTTTCTAAGCATATTTTTAGAGTATGGCCAAGTGGTAAGGCATCCGTTTTTGGTATGGAAAATCAAAGGTTCGAATCCTTTTACTCTAAAATAATTTTAGATATAAATAGGGCCTATAACTCAGTTGGTTAGAGTATACGCCTGATAAGTGTAAAGTCAGTAGTTCAAATCTACTTAGGCCCATTTAAATAGGGTAATTAACTCAATTGGCAGAGTATTTCGTTTACACCGAAAACGTTAGCGGTTCAAATCCGTTATTACCCATAAATTTCCCTTTTATGTCAACAATAAATCAATTATTTTTACAAAAACAAAAACGTTTAAAAAAAAAAAAAATTAATAAAAGTCCCGCATTACAAAAATGTCCTCAAAAAAAAGGAGTATGTTTAAAAGTTTATACACGAACGCCTAAAAAACCAAACTCCGCTTTAAGAAAAGTGGCTAAAATACGTTTAACAAATAAACAAACTGTTATTAGTTATATCCCTGGAATAGGCCATACATTACAAGAACATTCAATTGTTTTAATTCGTGGTGGCAGAGTTCAAGATTTACCTGGAGTAAAATATCATATAATTCGTGGAAAATATGATTTAACAGGTATATTAAAACGTAAAAGTTCAAGATCTAAATATGGAACAAAAAAAAAAAGAAATTAATATAAAAGATATTTTTATAAAATTATTATTAAAAGAAGGGAAAAAACATATTTCCGAAAAAATTTTTAATAATATTTTAATAAATTTAAAAAATAAAACAAAACAAAAACCAAAATTTATTTTAATAAAAACAATTCAAAATTTATCTCCAAAATTAAAATTAATTAGCGTTCCTGTAGGTAAAAGAAAAACAAAAAAAAAAAATTCTAGAAGTCGTTATTTTTTAATGTTTTTAAATGAAGAAAAACAAATAAAAATTTCTATTAATTGGATTTTATCTTTTTCAAAAACAAATAAAAATTTCACTCAAAACATAATTAATGAAATATTGGAAACTTTTAATAATAAAAGTAAAAGTATTGAAAAAAAAAAACAAATGTACACCGAAATTAAAAAATTAAAATATAATATAAGATTTTAATTTTAATTAATTATACGAATATTTTAAAAATACAATTAATTTATATTTTATTTTTTAAAATATGCATCAATTAATTTAAAATCTAAATGAAAAGGATATTGAATATCATTAAAAGTGGGCTCTTTAATAAAAAGACCTATTTTTGTTTTAGAATCAAATTGTAAATAATTTGTTTTTATAATTTTATTTTTATAAATATTATTTTTATAAAAATTTTCAGATTTTTGAAAATTAGTTAATGAAATTATATCTCCTTTTTTTAAAATATAATTTTGAAAATTAACTATTTTATTATTTACTTTTATTTTATTATGGTTTATTATTTGTTTAGATTCGAAAATAGTTTTTGCTATCTGTAATCTAAAAATAACAACGTCTAATCTACTTTCTAATAAAATAACAAATTTATTAATAATATCAGTATTATCTTTTTTATTTTTTAAAATATTAAATAAATTTTTTAATTGATATTCTGGAATACAACCGTAAAAATTTTTAAATTGTTGTTTTTCGAATAATCTTTCTTTAAATAATTTTTTTTTTTCTTCAGGTCTTATATATCTTTGATCACTTAATATTTTTTGTTCATTAAAATTAAGTTTTTTCCATTTTGATTTATTGATTATTCTATTTTTTAAATTAATTTGTCTTTTTTGTTTAAAAACATTTTTTTTTAATAAAATCCATTTTTTTTTTTTTAATTTTTGTATATTTAAATTTGCATGAATATTTTTATTATTTTGAAAACAAATTTTATTACGTGGTCTTAATTTATTCATAATATTTTATTAAATTATTTTCCTAATTAAATACATTAAAAAAAAAATAGATTTTAAATTTTTATTATTAGATATAATTGGATAATTAATTGAAGTAGTATCTGTATTTGTATTGGATAAAGCAATTACAGGTATTTGAGTATGTTTTATTTCAGTTAATAAATATTTTTCTTTAGTTTCAGATTTTAAAAAAACAATTAAATCTATTTTTTTTTTTTTAAAAAAAAAAAAAATATTTTTATTAGTTAATAAACCTTTAATCCATTCTTCATTATATAAAAAAATATTTTTATTTTTTTTTATAAATTGTTGATTTAATAAAAAATTTATATCAAAAGCGTCGCCAATTACTAATATATTTTTTTTTTTTCGTAAAGTTATTTGAATTAAATTTAAAGATTTTTTTAAAAAAGAAATAGTATGTTTTAAATTTATTATAAAAAAATTATGTCGAACCCCGTAAATAAAAGGTAAATTATTTTTTTTTATTTTATTTGTAGATTCGCCATAAAAATTTTTTGATTTTATTAAAGAATTTAATAAAAATTCTTTTTGATTTTGTTTTAATTTTAATGCTTTATTAATCATTTATTTTTTGCTTTTTTTTCCTTCTTTTCTTAAAATTATTTCATCTTTAAATACTAAGCCCTTACCTTTATAAGGTTCAGGTTTTTTGTGATTTTTAATAAAATGTACATATTTTGTTAAAAAAATAAAATCTGTACTACTAAAAATTAATTTATTTATTTGATTAATTATTTTAATATTATTAGGGATTTGTATATTAATTGTATGACTGAAACCTAATCTTAATATTAATATATTTTCTTCAATAACAGCTTTAAAACCTAATCCTTTTAAAAAAAGATTTAATTTAAATCCTTGTAAAATACCTTTTAATTTTAATTGTATTAAAGATTTGTATAAATTTATTATACTTTTTTTTTCTTTTTTTGAATATAAATGATTATAATTTAATATTATATTTTTATTAGTTAAATTAATAAAAATAGTATTAATAACATCTAAATTAAGTTCACCTAAAGGCCCTTTAAAATTTAATGTATTATTATTATTATTTATTTTTACATTTTTAGGAATTTTAATTTTTAAATCTATTAAAAAGATATTTAAAAATCCAAGAGAACTTTTAAAAAAAATTGGTTGATTTATATTTTTATTTTTTTTAATGATTTTGATCATATTTTTTAATTAATGTATGTATATATATTAATATATATTACAAATTAATTCACCCCCTAAATTAAATTTTTTAGCTTGTAAATCCGTTATAATTCCAAAAGAAGTTGAAATAATATAAAATCCTCTTTTTTTTATTTTAAATAAATCTTTATTTTTTATATAAATACGTTTACTTGGCTTAGAAATTCTTTTAATTTCATTTAAAATAGGTTGATTATTTTTATATTTTAAATATATAAAAATAATATTAGAATTTGTTTTCGATATTTGATAACTTTTAATAAACCCCTCTTTAATTAATATATTTAAAATATTAACCACTTGTTTAGATTTAGGTTGAGTTATTTTATATTTTTTTGATAAATATCCATTTTTTAGTTTTGAAAAAAAATTTGAAAGAGTATCTGTAATTATCATGTTTTTTTTTTTATAATAAAATTACCAACTATATTTAGAAATTCCAGGTAAAAATCCAGTTGAAGCTAATTTACGTAATTGTAACCTAGAAACTTTAAAAAATCTATATATACTTTTAGATCTTCCGGTTAAAATACAAATATTTTTGATTCTAGTTAAAGAAGAGTTTCTATCAAAATTAAACCAACGTTGTTCAACTTTCCATCTAATTTGTTTTTTTAAATTATAATTATTTGAAATAATTTTAATAATTAATCTTTTTTTTTCTAAATTTTTAAATAAAAATCTTTGTCTTATATTTTTTTTTATTTTTTTTTGCATTTGTTAAAAAAGTGGAGATAATCGGACTCGAACCGATAACAGTATATTTGCAAAACATAAATTCTACCAATTGAATTATATCCCCAAAATAAATAATAAGTGTATTGGGATTTGAACCCAAGACCATCGGATTAAAAGTCCGGTGCTCTAACCAGCTGAGCTATACACTTATTATTTTTAAATATTTAATAAATATTTTTTAGATAAAATAAATTTTTTATTGAAAAAATAATTTATTTTGTCTATATAATTTTTATTTATTAAAGGATTTTGTAATAAAAATTTATTTTGATTAATATTATAAATAAATATATTTTTTTTAATAAAAAATTCAAAATTATTATAAAAATTTTTATATAAATTATTAAAAAAGAAATTTTTATTTAGTTTTTCTGAATTTAACATTTCTTTTTTATTTATATTAAATATAATTGCTTTTTTTCTAAACTTAATATTAGCAGCAATTTTAGGTAAAAAATAATATGAAATAATAAAATAAAAATTAAAAAAAAAAAATAAAAACCAAGATACTTGATTAAAAAAAGAAAATTGATCGAATTGTGGCATGTCTTTTTAGTTTAAAGATCTATTAAAATGTAAATAATATGATATATTTAATTTTAAAGATCTTTTTTTTTTAAATTCTTTAATATAGTTTTTTCGAGAAAAATTAATTTTTTGTTTTGTTTTTTGAATATTAAAAAAAGAAAGTTTAAAAAATTTAGATCTACCTTTATATAAATAAAATAATCTATAAAATCTATATCTAGAATATATAATTTTACGTTTATGATATAGTTTTTTTTTATTCATTTTTAAAATTAAACCGTAAACTGAAATTAAAATATATTTTTTATAAGGTCTCAAAACACGGCCGGAAATATATGAATAATAAGGTGTTTTTTTTTTTAATAAAATAGAAAAATTATTTTCTATTTCATATTGTTTATTTTTTAAATCATAATTTAAAATATAACGCTTATTATATTTTTTTAATAATAAAAAAATATGTAAACGAACTAAAAAATAATTTAAATCATTTGGATTTATTAATAAATGTTCTTTATATTTTTGTTGTATAATATAATAAATATTTTTTTTATTTAAAAATTTACCATTATTTAAATTTGGAAAAAATAAATTTAAATTTTGATTCATATTTAAAAGATAAGAATCCTCAATTTTTAATAATGCTTCATCTTTTAATAAAATTTGATTTTTTTTTTTTAATATATTATTAAAATTTAAATTTTTTAAAAAATTTTGATATGAATATAAATAGTTTGTATTTGTTAATAAAACATTTTGTTTTGTTTTTAATATTTGCATATGATGAAATAATTAATATTTTAAAATAAAAAAGAAAATAGAATAGGCTTAGTAGGACTTGAACCTACAACTCTACCGTTATGAGCGGTATGCTCTAACCAATTAAACTATAAGCCCTTTTATTTAAAATATATTTATAAAAATTTATTTATAAATAAATTTTGTTCGAACAGGTAATTTAGTAGCCCCTGCTTTTAAAACTTTTTGCGCATTTTCAAAAGAAATACCGCTAATTTCATAAAGAATTTGACCACTTTTAACCTTAGCTACCCAAAAAGAAACCGCACCTTTACCTTTTCCCATTCGATTTTCATTCGGTTTAGATGTTACAGGAGTATCTGGAAAAACACGAATCCATAAATAACCTAATCTTTTCATTTTCCGAACAATGGCTCTTCTGGCAGCTTCAATTTGTTTAGAAGTTATTCTTTTTTCCTCTAAAACTTTTATTGCGTATTTGCCATAAATAATTTTACTTCCTCTAGTTGTTTGTCCTTGAAGGGTCCCTTTAAATTGTTTTTTATATTTTGTTCTATTTGGAAATAACATTTATTTTTTTTTAGAAAAATTAAAATCTTTTTTTTGATTAATTTTTTTTTTATTTTTATTTGTATATTTATTTACAAAAGGTTTTTTCTCGGATAATAATTTATTAAAACGTACGCTATCATATTTATAATCTTTATTTCTTTTTGAAAATTGAGAAGATTTTAAAGAATTAAATTTAGTTGAAAATAATCCATTAATTTTTTTATTTTTATTCAATTTAATATTTTTTAAATTTTTTAAATAAAACCACATTTTAATGCTACAGATACCAGATTTAGTTTTAAATTCATCAAAAGTATATTGTATATTATTTTTTAAAGTATTTAATGGTATTTTTCCTTCCTGAAATATCATTTTTCGTTTACGTTTAGCGCCATTTATACGACCTTTAATTTGTAATTTATAACCTAATAATTTAGAATTTAAATGAAAAAAATTAATTAAAATTTTATTAATAAAGCGTAAATAACCTTTATGAATTTTTTTTTTTTCTAAATTTTGTTGAATTAATTTAGAAATCATGTTCATTTTTCCAGTAGCAATGGCAAAATTAAAAATATGTATTACTTTTTTTAATTTAAAATTTATTTTTTGTTTTTTTTTTAAATATTTAAAAATAAATGAAATACTTTTTTGATATTGAATTAAATTTAAATTTGTTTTTAAAATAAATAATTTAATATTATATTTATGATTTAAATAAGCATTTAAATGAGATATAATTTTTACTTTATCTTTTAAAGTTTTTTTTAAAAAAGGGCTGTTTTGTAAAAAAACATAAATATATAAATTTTTAGAAATTTTATTTACATTTATTTTAGAAACCTTTATATTTTCCTTATTTAAAATAGTTTCAATATATTTACGCACTTCTAAATCAAAATGCAAAATTTCAGCATAATTATTTTTTTCAACTACCCACTGCGAATGCCAATTTTTATTTTTATTTAATCTTAAACTTATTGGTATAATTTTTTGACCCATTTATTTTTTTTTTTTTTTTTTATATATATATCTTTTTCTAGTATTAATAAATTCACCAAATTTATGTCCTACCATATCATTTGTTATTTTTATTTTAATAAATGTTTTTCCATTATAAATATTATAAATATAATTAATATATTGAGGCATTATAACTAAATTTTTATTAAAAATTTTAATCCATTTTTTCTGATTATTTATTAAATTATATTTAAAAAAAGGAGCTTTTTGTATACTTCTTGACATATTTTATTTTCTTGTTTGTAAAATAAATTGATTATTTTTATTTTTTGAACGTGTAGGTTTTCCTTTAGTAATACGTCCTTGAGGTGAAACCGAAGGTCTACCACCACTAGTTTTTCCTTCACCACCACCATGCGGATGATCAACAGGATTCATAGCTACTCCTCGAACATGTGGTCGTTTATTTAACCATCGTGATCTTCCAGCTTTACCCAATTTTATTTTTTTATAATGAATATTTGATACAATTCCTAGAGTTGCATAACAATCTAATAAAATTAAACGTTGTTCACCCGAACTTAATCTAATTTTAGCATATCTATTATCAATTTTTTGAAGTAACTGTGCGGAAGTTCCTGCACTTCTAATTAATTTTCCTTTTGAAAAAGGTTGCAAACTTATATTATGAATTGTACTTCCAATAGGTATATTTCTTAAAGGTAACGCATTACCTATATGTAATTCAGATGTTGAACCACTTTGTATATTTTGATTTATTTCTAAACCTTCAGGTGATAAAATATAATAATTTTTATTTTTTATTATATCAAATACATGAGCTATGTTTGCTGAACGATTGGGATCATAAGAAATAGCTTGAACAATTCCATTAACATTATTACGATTAAATTCAATTAATCTATATGAACGTTTATGACCACCGCCTCGATGTCGAACCGTGATTTTTCCTTGATGATTTCGCCCATTTGCTCTTTGAAAACCTTTTACTAATGTTTTAATTGGTGAAGATTTTGTTAAATTTGTTTTAAATAAAACGGTTTGTCTTTGTGATGGTGTGGTAGGTTTTATTTTTTTTTGTATCATTTTTAATTTAAAATAATTTTAATGGTTTATAGATAAAAACAATTTTATTTATGTTATATATTTTTGATAAAGCTATTTCAAATTCTAATAGTATTTTATATTCATTAACTGTTTTATACGGTATAAATCAATATCAATCTAAAAAAATTTGTAAAAATATAGGAATTAATCCTCAAACAACTATTAATTTATTAAAAAAAAACCAATTAAACCGTTTAACCGTTTATATAAATAAAAATATAAAAATTGAACAATTATTAAAAAAACAGAAAAAAGATCAATTAAATAAATTATTAATTATAAAAACTAACAGAGGTATTCGCCGTAATTTGGGTTTACCTGTACGAGGACAAAGAACACATACAAATTCTAAAACTTGCAAAAAATTGAGAAGTTCTGTTTAATTTATTTAATTTATACACTTTATAATGAAAACACAAAATAATATTTTAGCGCATTTATATATACAATGTGCTTTAAAAAATACTATATTAAGTTTAACTAATTTTGAAGGTAAACTTTATAAACAATGGTCAGCTAAATCTTTAAAAAAAACGGATTTAAAAAAAAATACACCGTATAATATACAATTAATTACGAGAAGAATAAAAAAATATATTTTCTCAAAAAAAATAAGATTTTTAAAAATTTATATTAAAGGTAATGGTTCAGGGAGATATAATGTTATTCAACATATTGATTCAAAAAAATTTAAAGTAATTTTTATTTTTGATAATACAAAATTACCTTTTAATGGTTGTCGTGCACCAAAACAAAAAAGACGTTAAATAAATAAAATTTTTATGGATAGATGATCGAGTGGTTGAAGGTGTCAGTCTTGAAAACTGAAGTATACAAAATATACCGTGGGTTCGAATCCCACTCTATCCTAAATTAAAATTTTTATTGAAGCTAGAGACGGAATTGAACCGTCATCAATGGATTTGCAATCCACTACATTACCATTATGTTATCTAGCCTTTTAAATAATTAAAATATTATGTTTAAAAAAAAAAAAAATCTTTTCAATTACCAAAATCAAATTATATTAACAAATGGATCTACTTTAAAAATATCATCTGTAAAATATTTAAAAAATCATGAATTAAATAAATCTATTTTTAAAAATTTTAATTTAATAGAAAAAGATTTATTAATTAAGGAAAATTTATTTTTAAAAAAAATTCAAAAAAAACAAATTATATAAATTTAATTATATTTTTTATATAAAATATATAAATAAATATATATTTCAAAAAATATAATTAAAGGTATTACTATAAATACTTGACTTATAATATCTGGAGGTGAAACAATAGCCGCTATAATTATAAATTTTAAATAAAAAAATTTTCTTAAATAAATAAATGTTTTAATTTTAAATATATTAAATAATATTAAAAAATATAAAATAAACGGATATAAAAAAAATAAATATATGTATATATAAAATGTAAAAAAAAATAAAAAATAATTATTAATTTTAGGTTCAAAATAAATATTTAATAAATAATTATTTAAAGAATTTATATTATAAAAATATATCCATAAATTAGGAATAATTTTAATACAAATTAAAAAAATAATATTAAAATTAAAAATACAAAAAAATAAAAAACATTTTAATATTTTAATATTTTCATTTTTTGTTAACCCTTTAGAAAAAAAAAACCAAAGTTGTAAAATAAAAAAAGGAAAGAAAATTAATATAGATATTAAAATAGATAAATAAAAATTTAAAAAAAAAATTTCAGTGATATCGGTGTAAATAAAATATTTTAATATTTTTAATTGTAATAAAGGTTTTGTAAAAAGATAAATTAATTGATCTGAAAAATATGAACAGATAAATAATAAATATAAAAAAGATATTAAGAAAAAAAAAATATTATATTTTAATTCTATAAGATGTAAACGTAAATAAGTATTTAGTGTTAAAGTTAAGTTCATAAAAAATATAATAAAAAAAGCCTACTTGGTGAAATTGGTAAACACGATAGATTTAAAATCTGTTCTCATTAAAGAGTTATTGGTTCAAGTCCAATAGTAGGTATAAAAATTCAAAGTAGTGGAATTGGTAAACACGTTACACTTAGGATGTGAAATTTGAGGGTTCGAGTCCCTCCTTTGATAAAGTTTTTTCTATAAAAAATGTAAATTAAAAGAAAAATTTTTCTTTTTTATTTATTGGCGAGATAGAGTAATTGGATAACTCATCAGGCTCATGATCTGAAGTTGTAGGTTCAAGTCCTGCTTTCGCTATTTAATTTCTTTATATTATGATACATATACAAACTCAATTAAAAATTAAAGATAATACTGGTGTAAAAAAAGGACAATGTATTAAAATATATAAACGTAAAACTGGGGGTATAGGTGATACTATATTAATTTCTGTTAAAAGTTTACGTTTAAATAAAAAAAAAAAAATTAAAATAATAAAAGGGGATTTATTAAAAGCCTTTATAATACAAACAAAATACTCAACGAAAAATACGATAGGTAATTTCATAAAGTTTGATGAAAATTGTGTTGTTATTTTAAATAATCAAGATAAATTAATTGGAACTAGGATTTTAGGACCTATAACTTCAGAATTTAGAAAAAAAAAAAATTTCAAAATCTTATCTCTATCATCTAATATTTTATAAATATGAATTCTTTACAAAATCATTATAATCATACTATAATGTATGATTTAATTACCAAATTAAATTTTAATAATATATTTAAAATACCTGCAATAAATAAAATTATTTTAAATGTAGGTTTAAAAAATTCAAATACGGAAAAAAAAAAAATGATAGCTATTATTTTATTATTAAAATTAATAACTAATCAGCAAATTTTATGTACAAAATCAAAAAAAAATAATATACATTTAAAAATAAAAAAAGGGGCTATTATGGGCTGTAAGGTAACTTTACAAAAAAAAAATATTTTTATTTTTTTAGAAAAATTTATTATATTTATTTTACCAAATATTAAAGATTTTGAAGGGATTTTTTTGAATAAAAATAGCCAAGTTTTAAATTTTCAAATTAAAAATTTATTAAATTTTTTTGAATTAGAAAGAGAATTTTTAAAATTTCAAAATCTACCTCCGATAGATGTTAGTTTACATATAAATAATAAATCAATTTCAAATTTATTAATATTATTAAATCAATTTAATATTCCAATTATTATTAATAAATAAAGCGAAAATAACTCAATTGGTAGAGTATAATCTTGCCAAGATTAAGGTCGCGGGTTCGAATCCCGTTTTTCGCTTTATTTATTATGAAGAAATGGCTGAGTGGTTTAAGGCGGTAGACTGTAAATCTATTAGATTTTTCTATCATAGGTTCGAATCCTATTTTCTTCAAAAATATTAATTTCTTCAGTAACTCAATTGGTTAGAGTACAGAGCTGTTAACTCTGGAGTTGCAGGTTCAAGTCCTGCCTGGGGAGCTTTTATAAAATAAAAAATGGACCCGAGGGCAGTTCTCGGTATTTCCTTAAAAAAAATTAAATAGGGAATAATATATGTATCGACATTAATAAAATTATAATAATAATAAACAAAGAATTATCGTTATTATAATTTTTCATTTTATATAAATTTTTTTATAAAAGTTTAAAGTATTTAAGATTTTTACTACTTTATAATAAAAATTATTATAAAATAAAAATCTACAGTTTTAAAAAAAAGTCAAATGATGAATTTTAATTATGAAATAATTTTTTTTTTTTTATTTTCAAGTATAGCTTTAACATCAGCTATTTTTGTTATTTATTCTAAAAATACAGTTTATTCTGTATTTTTCTTAATCTTAGTTTTTACTAGTATGACAGGTCTTTTAATAGTTTCTGAAATAGAATTTTTATCTATTATGTTAATTATTATTTATGTGGGTGCCATAACCGTTTTATTTTTATTTGTTGTCATGATGTTAGATATTAAAATAGATGATAATATAAAACATAATTATGGTTATTTACCCATTATTTTTTTAATAAGTTTTATTTTTTTTATAGAAACTTTTATAGTTTTTAGTAAATCTTTTGCTTCATATCAGTTTTTTATACAAAAAAATCTACAAAAAATGACTTATTATAAATTATCTATGTTTTGGACAAGATACCCTGTTACATACGAACATGTACCACATTATTATAATGAATGGTATTCTAGGTTAGATAGCGTTACAAATATTGAAACCCTAGGTCAAGTTTTATATACTTATTATGCTTTTTTTTTATTGGTAGCTGGTTTAATTTTACTAATTGCTTTAATAGGTGCAGTTACTTTAACTATAAAAGAAAAAAAAAATAAAAAATATTTAACTAAAAATTTATACCAACAATTATCAAGAAATTATTTAAATGCTGTTTATAATATTCAGCAAAAAAAATAATTAATTAAATGCAATCTTAACTTAATTGGTAGAGTCTTAGCCTTCTAAGCTACATTATCTAGGTTCAAGTCCTAGAGATTGCATTTAATGTAAAAAAAAATTATATTTGAGGAGCGAAAAGCATTATAATATTATAAATTTATGTTATTACAATCTGCTAAATTTATAGGAGCAGGATTAGCAACCATTGGGTTAGCTGGTGCTGGAGTAGGAATAGGTTCAGTTTTCGGTTCTTTAGTTATAGGTATTTCAAGAAATCCTTCATTACAACAAGAATTAACTAGAACTGCAATTTTAGGTTTCGCTTTAACTGAAGCTATTGCATTATTTGCATTAATGATGGCATTCTTAATTTTATTTGCTTTCTAATAAAATTTATTATTATATATAATTAAATTATTTTTATTATATATAATATTTATTTATGAGGTCGAATAGCTTAGTGGTTTAAGGCAGTGGTTTGCTAAACCACCAGTTATTTAAAATAACTCGTGGGTTCGAATCCCACTTCGACCTAATAAAGATGATATAGTTCAATTGGTAGAGCGTAGGAATCATAATCCTAATGTTATAGGTTCAAGTCCTATTATCATTAAAAATACGGGAGGTAGCATAGTTTGGTTAATGTACCTGTTTTGGGAACAGGAGATCATGAGTTCGAATCTCATTCTCCCGAAAAGGGAAAATAGTTCAATTGGTAGAATAACAGTCTCCAAAATTGTTGGTTGTGGGTTCAAGTCCCTCTTTTCTCGTTTTTATATTGAAAAATATAAGAATTAACTTTATATTATAAATACATTATTAATCTATTAAGATTATATTATTTTTTTCATATAATTTTGATTTTAAAGAATTTAAATTCAAATTATAAATATTTTATATTCATATATGTTTAAAACACAAAAAAATATATATAAACATCCTTATCATTTAGTTGATCCAAGTCCTTGGCCTTTAGTTTCATCGTTTGGTTGTTTTTTTTTAACTTTTGGAATGGCTATGTTTTTTCATGGTTATACTGGAAGTTCTTTTATGATTTTAACAGGTTTAATTAGTATACTTTTTTCTATGTATACTTGGTTACGTGACGTAGTTCGCGAAGCTGTTTATGAAGGTCAACACACTTTAAAAGTACAGTGGGGTTTAAGAAATGGTATGTTATTATTCATTTTAAGTGAAGTAATGTTCTTTTTTGGTTTCTTTTGGGCTTTTTTTCATTCAGCTTTAGCACCAACACCTGATATAGGTTCATTATGGCCACCTTTAGGTATTGAAACTATTAATGCTTGGGGTGTTCCTTTATTAAATACTGTTATTTTATTGTCATCAGGTGCTACCATTACTTGGGCACATCATGCAATTATTTACGGTGATCGAAAAAATGCTATTTTAAGTTTAGTATTAACTATATCTTTAGCTTTTTTTTTTACGTGTATTCAAGCATTTGAATATATAGAAGCAACTTTTTCTATATCAGATAGTATATACGGTACAACCTTTTTTTTATTAACAGGTTTTCACGGTATTCATGTTATTATAGGTACAATATTTATAATAGTAAGTACTATTAGATTAATTAATCATCATTTTACAAAACAAAATCATTTTGGTTTTGAAGCTGCGGCTTGGTATTGGCATTTTGTTGATGTTGTTTGGTTATTTTTATTTGTTGTTGTTTACTGGTGGGGCGGTAAATAAAATTTAAAATGAGTCCTTTAGAACAATTTGAAATTTTACCTATTTTACAAATACCTTTTATTTTTACAAATTCATCATTTATATTAATAATAGGTTTCTTTTTTATTTATACTTATTTTTTGATAAAAAATAAATTTATACCAACAAATTTTCAACAAATATTTGAATCAATATATAATACTACTTTAGAATTATCTTATGCAAATATTGGTAAAAAAGGTAGATATTTTTTACCATTGATTTTTGTGCTATTTTTTTTTATTTTATTATCAAATTTAATAGGTATGATTCCTTATAGTTTTACAGTAACAAGTCATTTAATTATTACTTTTACTTTATCTTTAACTATTTATATTGGTTTTAATATTATTGGTATTAAAAAACATAAATTAAATTTTTTAAATTTATTATTACCGAGTGGTGCTAGTATTTATTTAGTACCTTTATTAGTACCTATTGAATTAGTATCTTATATTTTTAGAGTTATAAGTTTACCTGTTCGATTATTTGCAAATATGATGGCAGGACATACTTTATTAAAAGTAATTGCAGGATTTGCTTGGAGTATGTTAAGTGTTAATAGTTTTATTTTTATAGCACATTTTATTCCATTAATTTTATTAGTAATTTTAGTAGGTTTAGAATTAGGTGTGGCTATGATTCAGGCTTATGTATTTACAATTTTAACTTGTATGTATATCAATGATGCTTTAAATTTACATTAAAAATAATTAATTATATATAATTAATTATTTATTTATTCGAAAATATTTTAAAATTTATATTTAAAGATTCAAAAAAGGCGTTTAAAATATGTTATTAGTAATATAAAAATATCATTTATTTTTAAATAATAAAAAAATTATAAAATCTGAAATTATTCAAAATTCATGTATAAAAATAATTTTTTATTTAAATACTTTTTAACAAAGGGAATTAAAATTTATATTTAAAAATAAAATATTTTTATTATTATATAAAATGTTTAATATTTTTTTTTAACAAAAAGTTAATAATATAATATATTAAATATAATTTAAAATAAATTTTTATAGAGTTTGATCCTGGCTCAGAATAAATGCTATTGGTATGCTTAACACATGCAAGTCGAATGTTTTTTAAAGCATGGCAGACGGGTGCGTAACACGTGGATTATCTACCCTATATTTCAGCATAATTATTTTTAATAAAAATTCTGGATAATACATAAAGTTTTAGAAACGTTATAGGATGAGTCTGCGCAAGATTAGGTAGTTGGTAGTTTAATAGACGTACCAAGCCTACGATCTTTAGCTGGTTTGAAAGAATGATCAGCCACATTGGGACTGAGACACGGCCCAAACTTTTTTAAAGGCAGCAGTGAGGAATATTGGACAATGGGCGAAAGCCTGATCCAGCAATACCAAGTGAGTGAAGAAGGCTAAATGGTTGTAAAGCTCTTTCATTAAGGAAGAAATAAGACAGTACTTAAAAAAGAAGTTCCGGCTAATTCCGTGCCAGCAGCCGCGGTAATACGGGAGGAGCGAGCATTATTCGGAATGATTAGGCGTAAAGGGTTTGTAGGTTGTTTTTTAAGTTGATCAAAAAAAATTAAAGCTTAACTTTATTTATTTTTTCAATACTAAAAAACTTGAGTATAAATAGAGGATAATAGAATTTTTATTGGAGGGATAAAATCCGTTGATAATAAAAGGAATTTCAAAAGCGAAGGCAATTATCTGGGTATATACTGACACTGAGAAACGAAAGCTTGGGTAGCGAATGGGATTAGATACCCCAGTAGTCCATGCTGTAAACGATGAGTGCTCACATTTAGAAATTTTTAGATGTAAAGCTAACGCGTTAAGCACTCCGCCTGAAGAGTATAATCGCAAGATTGAAATTCAAAGGAATTGACGGGAGCCTACACAAGCGGTGGAGCATGTGGTTTAATTCGATAATACGCGCAGAACCTTACCAATTCTTGTTAATTCTTTTAAAAATTTAAAATTTTAAAGATACAGGCGTTGCATGGCTGTCGTCAGCTCGTGTTGTGAAATGTTTGGTTAATTCCTTTAACGAGCGCAACCCCTATTTTTAGTTGCTAATTTATTAAATTTAATAAATGCACTCTAGAAAGAATGTCAATGATAGGTTGAAGGAAGGTGGGGATGACGTCAAGTCTTCATGGCCCTTATGAATTGGGCTACACACGTGCTACAATGATAATGACAATGAGAGGCAATAACAATTAAAAGTTGGAGCAAACCTTTAAAAATTATCTTAGTTCGGATTATGGGCTGCAACTCGCCCATATAAAGTTGGAATCGCTAGTAATCGCAAAACAGCATGTTGCGGTGAATATGTTACTAGGCTTTGTACACACCGCCCGTCACATCATGGAAGTTAATTTTTTTTAAAGCGATTT
>Ga0302286_10000359_pt1 | contig 37291 bp, 32 predicted proteins | sample III_Fen_E2_3_FD_198765 | JGI IMG/M metagenome (GOLD analysis project Ga0302286, IMG submission 198765) | Peat permafrost microbial communities from Stordalen Mire near Abisko, Sweden - III_Fen_E2_3 | ecosystem: Environmental > Terrestrial > Soil > Wetlands > Permafrost | place: Sweden: Abisko...
GTAAACCCTTTATTCGAAAATTACCTTTTATTTTACATTCTATCAGACGCTTGTCTTCTGTTTTGACAAGATACCAGCTCCCTGTGTTCTTGATTACTAATCCGTTCATTGGCCTTTTTGAAATAACGGCATGTTATACAGTCATTATCTCTTTTTCCTTGGCGGCAATGATCTCCTCAAGATGTTTAATATGCTTATCGTGCTTTTTCTGAACTTCTTCTTCCGAGTCTTTTCCCATGTCTTCCGGAAGACCTTCTTTGACCAGCTTTTTAATGGCCTCAATAGCATCCCTGCGGGCATTTCGGATACTGATTCTTGCGTCTTCACCTTCCGAACGTACTTGTTTTACCAATTCTCTTCGACGGTCTTCTGTGAGTGGAGGAATAGACAAACGGATCATTTCTCCGTTGTTGTCTGGCGTAATGCCGACTTCAGAATTCATAATAGCTTTTTCAATTTCCTTAATCATGGACTTTTCCCATGGTTGGATAGCAATTGTCTTTGCATCCGGTGTACTAATGGACGCGACATTACTGATAGGAACATTGCTGCCATAATAGTTTACGCGAACTGCATCCAGAATTCGGGGGTTGGCTTTTCCTGCGCGGATGTGTGCCAATGAATCTTCCAGATGTTGTTCTGAATGTTTCATGCTTTCATCTGCCATGTCAAGATAAAGTTGTACTTCTTCTTTCATTGTATTTAGATTTTAATTGTGTACATAAGTGCCTATTTTTTGACCTTTAAGAACCTTGAGCAGATTGCCGGGAGTGTCCATATTAAAAACCACAATAGGTAAATTATTTTCTTTGCACATGGTTGTAGCGGTAAGATCCATTACTTTCAGACCTTTTGTATATATTTCATCATAGGTGATATCCTCAAATTTGACTGCTTTCAGGTCTTTTTCAGGATCAGCCGTGTAAATACCATCAACACGAGTCCCTTTAAGCATAACATTGGCCTCAATTTCAATACCACGCAAGGAAGATGCTGTGTCAGTTGTGAAATAGGGGCAACCAGTTCCGCCCGAGAATATGACAATTTCACCCTGTCCCAAATATTCCAGTGCTTTGTCTTTACTGTAAAATTCACCGATCGGTTCCATACGGATGGCTGTCAGCAGTCTTGCCTTTAAGCCCAGTGCCTGCAGTGATGTACATAAAGCCAGTCCGTTGATGCAGGTTGCAAGCATGCCCATCTGATCACCCTTTACCCGGTCAAAGCCTTTTGAGGCACCACTCATACCGCGAAAAATGTTTCCTCCTCCGATGACAATACTTATTTCTACACCTAACTCTTTGGCATCTTTAATCTGTACAGCATATTGATTGATTTTTTTTTCATCTATGCTGTTCTGGTTTTCACCCATAAGCGACTCTCCGCTCAATTTCAGTAAAACTCGTTTGTAAGGTATCATTGTTCTGACTTTAGATTCTTTTGTGCAAAAATAATGTTTTTTGATTCATTTAACAGCGTCTGGCTTTCTTTTGTGTTTTTTCAGCTATTTTTGTACCTGTAAAATTTCGTGTTCTTAAATATCACTCAGCTATGCGCAGGCTTTTGCTTTTAAACTGTTTTTTAGTTTTAGATCTGATTCTGGTCTTTGCTCAAAATCCGGATACATTATTGACAAAGGCAAGAATATTGATTGATCAGGAACGTTGTGATGAGGCAGCGTCCATATATGAAAAGATATTGGAAACGGAAGTCCGTAATTATGAGTCTTATGCATTTTTAGGTAGTTATTTCTATCTTATGGGAAAAGACGCGGTTGATAGTGCAGAAAAGGACTATAAGTCAATTATTCTACCAAATCACATGCAGATGGCCCAGTATCAGGATAAACTTAGAAATATTTTTTATAGTGATTACGAAAAGGCAAATACTTATTTGCTAAAAGCTCTTGAAATTGAAAAGAATGATCATCTGGTCAAGCTAATGGCTACTATTCAGTCTTTTAAAGTGCGAATTGGTTTAGTGCCTGTCAAAAAGAAGAAAAAGTAGGTTTTAAAGAATATAGGCGACTTCTTTAAAGGCATAATCTTTTACCGTTCCGTCTTCATGTTCTAATATCAGATTTCCAAGACCACTTATGCCACGAATTCGGGCGGAGAAATCTCCCGCTTTGTCACGGTATGTATAGAATCCGTCTCTGTGATATAGATTGTTGACATAAAATCGTTGAATATTGTCTTCAATTCCGCCGTTTACGTTTCCTCCTGACTGCTGAATTTTACAATGTAGTTTATTAATCATGTCTTTCAAATCGTAATCAGTTCCGGTTATTTGTTTTAAAGATACAGGGTTGGGTATTTCTGAAGGAAAAGAAATCTGATTAATATTGATACCAATGCCGATTACAGAATGTGTGATAAAATTTCCGGTCAATTTATTTTCAATTAAAATACCTGCAATTTTCTGATCATTCCAATAGATGTCGTTTGGCCATTTTATGGATATGTTTGTGGTAAACCCATCTAAAAATGCTTTGACACTTAATGCCACCATTTGGGAAATGATAAATTGATTTCTTGCAACAATGGAATCAGGATATATAACGATACTGTAGCAAATGTTCTTCCCAGACTCAGACAGCCAGCTATTCCCTTTTTGTCCACGTCCATTTGTCTGATTGAAACAAGCCACAGCAGTTCCTTCATCAACTTTTTCTGTTTCCAGAAGGTCTATCAAATATTGATTTGTTGAATTTGCCTCGTTAAGATAAAGGATTGGTGCCATTTCGTTTTTTTTCTTGTATGTACAAAGATACTTTGATTTTTACTTTATATTGCTAAAAATCTTTTTTTAATGGTCGTATTGTCTTATGGTTTATATTATTTCATTTTTATAATCAGTTTTTCACTTAACTTACAGGTATATTTGTTTCAGTCTATTTGTAAGGAGCTAAAAACGCATCTTCAAAATGTTCAATGTTCCATATACCGTTTTCGAATACAACCGAGATGATGTCAAAGCGGACCGGTTCATCAATTCCATACAAACAAATATAATGATGGGCGGCTTTTGCAATCCGATTTATCTTTAGTTGATTTACAGCATCTTCGGGTGGCTCATAAGTATACCCGGTTCGGGTTTTGACTTCAACGATAACTATCCAGCCTTCATATCCCGCAATTATATCCAGCTCTTTGTGGGAAGAATGCCAATTATACTCCAGAATGGTGTATCCTTTGTTAATAAGATAATTCCTTGCAACTTTTTCTCCTTCTTTTCCCAGTATATTATGCTTTGCCATGACGTAAAATTTATGTATTAAATCATCTTTACAGTTTATAATATGAGAAATATGTTGTTATTTTACATCCAAAATGATCATTAATGAAGGGAAATAAACAAAATGTCGGAAAATCAACTGGAAAGCTTCCTCGGAAATCTTTGACAAGAAATAATATTGTTTCCATATCTTTAAATGATTCAGAATATAATGTGTTGCAAAAGTACTGTACAAAATATAAAATCACAAATCGGGCGCGGTTTATCAGAGAATCTATGCTTAAAATTGTGATAACTCAAATATGTGAGGATTATCCCACACTTTTTAGTGAAGAAGATATGCGGCAAAGATAAGAAATCTGTATTTTGAGCATAATACCTTGGTTTTGATAAAAGTTCAATGAAACAAGAACATGATTATTATATGAAATATGCGTTGTCGGAAGCGAGAGAAGCTTTTGAAAAAGGAGAGATTCCGGTTGGGGTAGTTATCGTTTGCAAAGATCGGATAATTGCGAGAGGGCATAATCTAACTGAAACGCTTAATGATGTGACGGCTCATGCTGAGATGCAGGCCATCACCTCAGCAGCTTCTTTGCTTGGAGGAAAGTATTTGCAAGATTGTTCTGTATATGTAACAGTCGAACCCTGTGTGATGTGTGCCGGAGCGCTAGGCTGGGCTCAAATCTCCACCCTTGTTTATGGTGCATCTGATGAGAAACGGGGTTATGCTAAATTTGCGCCACAGGCTTTACATCCAAAAACGATAGTTATAAAAGGTGTTATGGAAAATGAGTGTGCCAGCTTGATGACTGATTTTTTTAAGTTAAAGCGGTGAATCCTGGATATAGAACTAAAGAGTAATCTTATTTTTTATCGATTTCTTCGAAATCAACGTATTCTCCATCATCCTGATGAAATATTTTCTTTTTATTCTGTCCTGTACTTTTTGTGAATTCGCTACTCTCGTCACCTTGTTTTTTTGTTTTATAAGCCATGATCCGTATTGCAAAAAAAGAAACAATGCGAAACAAAAAATATATTATGATGAGGAATATTATAAAACTCATGCTTGTGCAGTTATATCTGTTTTTTTGCAGGACGGCTGGAAAGTATTGATAACAGGATATACCATAGTATGCAGGCAGAAACACCCTCTTCCTTGAGCACAACCAGCAAAAGCAGGCAGCCAATAAGAAAATAGTAGCGTAATCGGTTACCCACCCATTTGTAATGTTTGAACTTGAGTGAGAACATGGGAATTTCTGAGACCAGTAGCCATGAGGAAAGCAGGACTGCAATAACTATTATTACCGGACTTAAAGTGGTATCCAGCAGATAACCAAATGAACAGCTTATCCCGAAAGCCCAAAACAAAGCATTGGCAGGTGTAGGTAAACCGATGAAAGAAGCTGTTTGACGTTCATCAAGGTTAAACTTGGCCAAACGAAGTGCAGAAAATGCCGGGATTAAAAAAGCAGAATAAGCCAGATATTCCGAACTATTGGTCGATTTAGCCAAATCTTCAATAAAATTGAATATCATTATACCTGGTGCAACGCCGAAACTCACGACATCGGCTAAAGAATCCAGTTCCTTACCTATCGGTGAATATGCTTTCAGCAAACGGGCGGCAAAACCATCAAAAAAATCAAAAACCGCAGCAAGGGCAATAAAGCTGGCTGCCATCGAGTATTGGCCATGAAAAGCAAAAACGATTGCTATACATCCTGAAACAAGATTCAGGCAAGTAATAGCGTTTGGAATGTGTTTGCGTATCATTTTGTTCGAAATTTAGTTGTTTACGGTTGGCTGTTCTTTCCATCTGGCGACTATCGTTCTGTTTCCAACGGTCTTGTCTCCTGGTTTTACTAAAATTTCGACATCATCAACAGGAAAGAAAAGGTCGACACGAGAGCCGAATTTAATAAAGCCGAGGTGTTCATTTAAATGCACCCTTTTATCTGTGTATGCATAAGTAACGATACGTCTTGCCATTGCTCCGGCGATTTGACGTATTAAAACTGTTTTCTGGTTGACAGAAGCAAGAAGAAGAATAGTTGAACGCTCGTTTTCGCAGCTGGACTTGGGCAAATAGGCTGCATGGAAATTACCTTGCTGATGGCTGTAATGAATGACCTTTCCTTCGAAGGGATACCAATTTGCATGCACGTTAAACAAAGACATAAAAATAGAAAGCTGTATGCGCTCTTCTTTAAGCAATTCTCCCTCAAATGTTTTTTCAATTACAACGACCTTTCCGTCAGCCGGTGCAAGAATATCCAGAGGACCGGCTGTTATGAGACGTTTTGGGCTTCTGAAGAAATTGGTTATAAAGATGAAAAGGAGAGAAGAAGCGGTAAGACATAAGACAAAGGCAAGATGGCCGAAGGATATCCAAATTATTAAATTGATGAATAATATAATAAAGAATAACCACAACAATATCTTTTTACCCTCCTTGTGAATGGTTATCCCAAAAGTTCGTTTCATCCGATTAATTATATATTTTTAAATAGGCTCAAATCGATTATGCCTTTCAGGAACGTGTTTTTTGCATTGGCCAAAATTGCACTTGCATATTCTTTTGCAAAATTACAGTTAATTCAGTAGAACGCCAAATCTTTTCAGTTTTTGAATAAAAGTTGATAAGTTTTATGTTTTATCCTTTGAGTGTATTGTAATTCAAGATATCTTTAAGACATAAATTCAAATTTTAATAAGCTTCTGAATATGAATCCATTTGTGCATTTACACGTCCACTCTCAATATTCTATTCTTGACGGGCAGGCCTCTATCCCGAATCTGGTTGATAAAGCTATTGCAGATGGTATGAAGGCTATTGCCCTGACTGATCATGGATGCATGTTTGGAATTAAAGAATTCTACAATTATGTAAAAAAGAAGAATAGCGGGAAAAATGATGCCGATAAGTTTAAACCGATAATCGGCTGTGAAGTCTATGTCGCCCGCAATGGAATGCATAATCAACGAAAGGAAGTCAAGGATGATGCAAGAGGCTGCCACCTAATACTTTTGGCAAAGAATTATCAAGGTTATAAAAACTTATTGAAAATTGTCTCAAGAGCCTGGACGGATGGTTATTATTATTGTCCGCGAACCGATCATACCGAACTTGAAAAATACCATGAGGGGCTAATTGTCTCTTCTGCCTGTCTTGGCGGAGAAATTCCCCGTCATATTACAGATGGAAGACTTGATGAAGCAGAAGAGTCTATTAAATGGTTCCAACGTATTTTTGGCGAAGATTTTTATCTTGAATTGCAGAGACACAAACCGACGGTCTCCAATGCTGCGCAGGATACCTATCCAAAACAGGTAGAAGTAAACAAGCATCTGGTGGAATTTTCCAGAAAGCTTGGCGTCAAGTTGATATGTACGAACGATGTTCATTTTGTCGAAGAGGAACATGCCGAAGCTCACCACCGGCTGATTTGCCTGAATACAGGGCGCGATTTGAATGATATGTCCGGCATGGCTTATACAAAACAGGAGTGGCTCAAAACGCAGGAAGAGATGAACGGTGTCTTTTCTGATATTCCTGAAGCGTTGGAGAATACACTCGAAATAGCCGGGAAAGTTGAGTTCTATTCAATAGACAATGAACCTATTATGCCGAATTTTCCAAGACCGGATGGCTTTGAGACCGATTACGACTATTTGGAATATCTTACCTATAAAGGTGCGGAGCGGGTTTATCCGAATATAGACAATGAAACCAAAGAACGGATTGATTTTGAGCTTGGTGTAATTAAACATATGGGATTTCCCGGGTATTTCCTTATTGTACAGGATTTTGTTGCTGCGGCCAGGAATATGGGTGTTGCCGTCGGTCCCGGACGTGGCTCTGCTGCTGGCTCTGCCGTCGCCTACTGCTTGGGCATCACAAAGATAGATCCTATTAAATATGATTTGCTGTTTGAACGTTTCCTGAATCCTGACCGTATATCCTTGCCTGATATTGATATGGATTTTGATGATGATGGACGTGGTCAGGTTTTACGGTGGGTTGAAGAACGTTATGGCAAGGAAAAAGTGGCTCATATTATCACTTACGGAACAATGGCTGCAAAATCTGCCATTAAAGATGTAGCCCGTGTTGAAAAGCTTTCTTTGGCAGAGTCGGAAAGGCTTGCGAAATTGATCCCTGACCGCATTCCGGATGTAAAGAAGGTTAATTTAAAAAATGCCATTTCATTTGTTCCTGAACTTAAAGCGGCAGTGGAATCGAGTGATCCTCTTTTGAGAGATACCATGAAATATGCCCTGATGCTGGAAGGTAATGTTCGAAATACGGGTGTTCATGCTTGCGGTGTCATCATTGGACGTGATGATATTTCGGATTGGGTTCCTATAAGTACAGCTGACGATAAAGAAACCGGAGAGAAATTGCTGGTAACTCAATATGAAGGTTCTGTCATTGAAGAAACAGGTTTGATTAAGATGGACTTTTTAGGGTTAAAAACGCTGTCAATCATTCGCGATGCCATTGAAAATATAAGGTTGTCCAGAGGAATAGAAATTAACATCGATGAAATATCTCTGGAAGATGAAAAAACGTATGCTTTATACAGTGCGGGAAATACAATAGGTACTTTTCAGTTCGAATCTGCCGGAATGCAAAAATATTTGCGGGATTTACAACCTTCAAAATTTGAGGATCTGATTGCCATGAATGCCTTGTACCGGCCTGGGCCTATGGATTATATTCCGCAGTTCATTGCCCGTAAGCAGGGACGTGAACCGATAGTGTATGATATACCCATAATGGAGCGTTATCTGAAAGATACTTATGGAATTACCGTTTATCAGGAACAGGTAATGTTGCTGTCCCGATTGCTGGCCAATTTTACGCGAGGTCAGTCTGATGAACTCAGGAAGGCGATGGGTAAGAAAATAATTGAAAAATTGAACCATCTGAAACCTTTGTTTCTTGAGGGAGGACAGGGAAATGGGTATGATCCGAAAGCCTTGGAAAAAATATGGTCGGATTGGGAAAAGTTTGCGTCTTATGCTTTCAACAAGTCTCATGCAACATGCTATTCTGTGGTTGCTTTCCAGACGGCTTGGTTAAAGGCAAACTATCCTTCGGAATATATGGCAGCAGTGTTGAGCCGAAGCTTGAATAATATTACGGATATCACAAAATATATGGATGAATGTAAAGCCATGGGTATTCAGGTGCTGGGCCCTGATGTCAATGAATCGAACATCCATTTTACAGTGAACAAGGCAGGAAATATACGGTTTGGATTGGGTGCAATTAAAGGTGTTGGTGAAGGAGCAGTCCATGCTATTTTGGATGAACGTGAGAAGGGGCCTTTTCTTGATGTTTATGACTTTTTGGGACGTGTGAATCTGAGTGCCTGCAATAAGAAAAGTGTTGAATCTATGGCTTTGGCTGGTAGTTTTGATGCTTTTGGACAAATTTACCGGGAACAATTTGTTGCGGAAAACAACAAAGGAGAATCTTATCTGGATACCTTGATTCGATGGGGCAATAAGATTCAGATTGACAAAGCGAGTATTACGAACTCTCTTTTCGGTGGAGAAAATGAAGTCAAAGTAGCAAAACCTGAACTTCCAAATGTTGAACCATGGCCGGATTTGGTAAGATTGAACAAGGAAAAAGAACTGATCGGTATGTATTTGTCTTCTCATCCGCTGGATGGCTTTTCCGTTATTATCAATTATGTATTCAACACAACGATGGATGATATTAAACAGGGAAATCTGATTCAAAATAAAGAATTGATTTTTGGAGGAATTGTCACTGATGTCAGACAGCGAACCAGCAAAAAGAATGAACAATTTGCTTTTGTGACGATTGAAGATTATTCAGGATCAGCAGAGATTCCCTTTTGGCCCAAAGATTTTGTTGAATATGGAAAATATCTGCGCACTTCCATGTTTTTGATGATTAAAGCAAAATATCTGCCTAAAACATGGAAACCTTCAGAATTTGAACTGAAGATCTTTTCAATCTCTTTGCTTTCTGAAGAGATGGATACAGCTGTTGAGAAAATTAATATTTCAATTCCGCTATCTATTGTAAAGAAAGCATTTGTGGAAAATTTGCATGAGGAAGTTATAAAGTATCCTGGAAATGCCAAATTAAACATTACAGTTATAGATTATGACGAAGAGCCTCCGATACGTCTGGATTTCTTATCCAGACCTTACCAGGTACAGGCAAATAAGGCTTTTATTCAATATCTTGAGCAGATTGATTTGTTGACATTGAATATTAATTAAATAAAACCCATGATGATCTTTCTTATATCAAAAGCCCGTGTTTGTGATTTAAAAAATCTGGATTGAAAGAGAAAATGATAAAGAATTATTTTTTGAATAAAGTCTATAAATTGAAAAATGTCCCTTTTATAAAAGGAAGATTTTGTACATTTGACCCGATAAAATGAAACTTATTAAATTAGATAAGATATGGCATTAGTAATTACAGATTCGACATTTGACGAATTATTACAATCCAATAAACCGCTCGTTGTTGATTTTTGGGCAGAATGGTGTGGCCCATGCAAGATGATCGGACCTATTGTTGAGGATTTAGCTCAAGAATATGAAGATAAGGTAACGATCGGAAAGTTGGATGTTGACGAAAATAATGAAATTACTACAAGATATGGTATTCGGAATATCCCGACTCTTCTATTCTTTAAGGATGGTCAACTGATTGACAAACAGGTTGGTGCCGCTCAAAAAAGTGCATTGGCCCAGAAAATCCAAATGCTACTTTGATTTGAAAACAGAGGACATCTTAAATTATATTTTTACATCTACTTCTCTTTTGCCGTTTGGAAGCTCTTTAATGTAAACCTTAACACAATCGGGTGGAAGAAGGGATTCAATCATTTCCGGCCACTCGATGAAGCAGTACCGTCCACTGTAAAAGTATTCTTCATAGCCAAGATCGAATGCCTCTTCTGCTTTTTCTATTCTGTAAAAGTCAAAGTGGTAGATAGGATTCCCGTCGGGTAGCGTATATTCATTGATAATGGCAAATGTTGGGCTGTTGATGACATCCTTTACGCCAAGTTCTTCACAAATGGCTTTGATGAAGCTGGTTTTTCCAGCACCCATTGAGCCGTAGAAGGCAAATATGGTTTTGCCTTCTACGGCTTGAATAAATTGATTTGCTGTTTGATGGATCTGTCCTATAGATGCGATACTGAGAGTCATTGTTATTTCTTTTTAGGTTCTAAAATTATAAAAGGTATCAGCATTTCTTCCATGGAAATGCCTCCATGCTGGAACGTATCTTTATAATAATTGGCATAATAGTTATAGTTATTCGGATATGCGAAGAAATCATTGTTTGTTGCAAAAATGTAAGTGGAACTGACATTGGGGCTCGGTAATCCGTGCCGGTTGGGATCCTTTATTTCAAAAACATGCTTTGCATCATAATTCAGATTTTTTCCAACTTTGTAACGAAGATTGGTATTTGTGTTTTTGTCGCCAATAACTTTGATCGAATTATTAACATGAATGGTTCCGTGATCGGTGGTTAAAATAATTTTCACATTCTGATCAACAAGGAATTGAATCAATTCGGATATGGCGGAATACTTGTACCAGGATTCGGTGAGTGAGCGGTAGGCGGCTTCTGTATTTGCCAGTTCCCTGATCATTTTTGATTCGGTTTTGGCATGTGAAAGCATATCAATAAAATTGAAAACGATCACATTAAGAGGCGTACTCAACATGGATTTCCCTTTACTGATTACTTTTTCCCCTACCAGATTGTTGCTGATCTTATTATAGGTGAATTCGTATTTCTTTCGGAAGCGGTCAAGTTGTGTTTGAATAAGGGGCGATTCATTTAAATTTTTACCCTCTTCTTCATCTTCATCGACCCACAACTCAGGAAACATTTCCTGAATTTGGAGCGGCATTAATCCTGAAAAAATGGCATTTCTTGCATATTGCGTCGCAGTAGGCAACAAACTGTAGTAAATGCTTTCTTCGATGTTAAAGTCATCACTTAACAAATGTTTGATGACTTGCCACTGATCAAAACGGAAATTGTCAATTAATAAAAAGAAAACTGTTTCTCCTGCGTCCAATAAAGGAAATACTTTTTTCTTGAAAAGATCCGGACTCATAAGAGGCCGGTTTTCCGGCTTGTCAATCCAGCTTATATAATTGTTGCAGATAAAACGGGAAAAAAGATTGTTGGCTTCAGCCTTTTGTTGTTTGAGAACATTTTCCATTCCGGTCTTGGTCTGTTCCAACTCAAGTTCCCAATAAACGATTTTTTTGTAGACCTCGATCCAGTCTTCACAGGATTTTGATTCGTCAATTTGTTGACTTAGTTTTAGAAAGGTTTGTTGAAAGGACGTTGTCGTTGTATCATGAATTATTTCAAACTTGTGAACATTTTTCTTGATAGTCAGCCACATTTGCATTGGATTGACAGGCTTGATCAGGTAATCGGCTATTTTGTTTCCGATTGCCTGGTCCATAATATCCTCTTCTTCACTCTTCGTAATCATAACCACAGGCAAAGAAGGCAAAAGCTCCTTGATAGCGTTTAGCGTCTCCAGGCCACTAAGACCTGGCATGTTCTCATCCAAAAAAACAAGATCGAAGGACTGCTCACGGCATAAGTCAAGAGCATCCTGACCGTTGGTCGTGGTAATTACTTCATATCCTTTTTCTTCAAGAAAAAGAATATGCGGTTTTAGCAAATCGATTTCATCATCAGCCCAAAGCAATCTGTCTTTTGTCATAAGCATACTCTGTTTAGAGTTTTGGTTTTATTTTAGCGTAATTTTTTTCATAAAACTTTTGATAAACCTCAGGCTGGACTCCTTCTTTAAGAAGTTTCAGGTTCGAATTGGATACTATAATGAAATGGATACCAGGGTATTTGTCTTCCGGCTTATCATTTTGAAACATAATCCAGGATCTATATCGAACAACATCTTCAGCGTTTTCAAAATTTTGTATCAAAAGTACATTCATTTCTCCAACTTTAGTAAAACTTAGATCATAATCACGGATTAAAAAGTTTGTAAAGTTGTAAAGTGCCACATCAAACTGTAATCGATTGATGTTGGTTGAACCGGCTGGATAACTGATTAACAATACATGCCCTTCGGCAGGGTTAAACTTGAATTCTCTTGCAAGAGAATCAAGATGTGCCGTGCTGTCTACTTCAATTCCCGGGTTTGCAGTCAATAAATTTGTATATCCTGCAGAAGGAACAGGCCGTTGCCCTTTGTCCCAATATGCCAGCATTTGTACAATAGTTGAATCTAAATCACTTTTAGGATAGTTTTTGTGGATATATGTTAAGTATTTATGAAAATCCTCCGGTTTACCTGTTCTGGCAGACTCCATTGCTTCGAGAAAGATAAATTTGGGGATAAGCGGACTTACCGGATAGTCTTTTTCCACAAACTGAGCCGCATTGAAAATACTATCCGTGCTATGTCGCAGATAGAGTTGATAAGTTTGTGCATAAAGGGTATCCTGAACCTGATACATTTTGATCAGTTTCTCAATGAAAAGAGGGTCTTTCAGACGTTTTGCCAAAGGACTGTTTGGGAAAAGCGTGATTTGTTTGTTCCTGTCCATCTCCGCTTCCGAATCCCGCTTTTGTTGTTTCAACATCAGATAGGTGATGTACCAGGCATTTTCCAGATAAGGACTTTTGGGGAAGCGAGTCTCCAGTTCCCTGAATGTTTCAAGAGCCAGTTGGTCATTTTGCATCTGCTCCCGATAGATCAGACCAGCTTCATAAAGTGATTTTGCAATCTTTTCATTTGATTTTTTTATCTGGTCTTCAGTAAAGGGCAAATCTTTAAGATAAAAGCCCGGACTCAAAGGGTCATTGATCCCTTTGCCCAAATCCGGCTTCCGGTTTCCGGTTGAATCTATTGCCAAAGTTCCGGTCGAATCATTCTTTGATTTTGAATTTGTGTCCGATGAAGCGGTGGGAGTTCCCTGATTTTCAAAAATGCTTGTTTTGTTATTTCTGCGCCAGTCGTCTTTTAAGCTGCGATTACCCCAATTTTGCTGGAAGTCCGTCAAACCTTTATTTACGGCTGTAGGGTTATAGAAGTACCAGCTTTTGTCACCTGATACATCATTTAAGGCTGTCCCCGAAGCAGATTTGACGTTTTTGTCCGGAGCTCTCTTGTTTGCATTCAAAGCTTCTTCCACACCTTTTTTCCTGGCATCTTCTTTAGCCTTTTTCTCGGCTATCTTTATAAGTTTTGAGATTAAGTCCATACGGTCTTTTTCAGGCATTCTGGCAATTTCCTGCAGACTGTCTTCATCGTGGATCGTTTTTAAGGGGACTGACAAAGTCTTTAAAAGATCGGCCCGATTTGAGATTTCCGTATAGTTTTCATCTTCCTTGTTTATTAAGGTTTTAGCACTTGAGTAGCAGGATGCAGCGTCAATGAATTGGTGTGTATTGTAATAATATTCACCTAAAGCGAGCAAAATCTTAAGTTTTTGCGGACCGTTTTGTTTGTTTTTTTCTAAAGCAGACTGATAACTCTTTACAGCGTTTATGGTGTCATGGTTAACAAAATAGAGATTCCCCATGGCATAATAAACCTGATCCAAATAATCTGTATTTTTTCCGCTACGGCTAAGTTTTAACAGTTTCTTCAATGGCTTTTTCGTATTATCACCAGGATAGACTTCCGTTTGTCTGACACGGGCGTTCAATTCCATTTCGTAGGTCGGATTCATCCCTGGAATGGCATTAAAAAGTTTATAGGCTTTTTCTCGTTTGCCAGTCTCTTGATAAAGCTGTGCCAGTAGAAAACTCCAACGGTGCTTTTCCAGTTTGTGATGCGTTTTCTTTACGGCAATTTCCATATAAGGAATAGCTTCAATATACTTTTTCCGACGGATTTCCAAATCAGCGTATGCGGCAGAAAAAGAGCTTGTTAATGTAGGCGTCAGGTTTTCTCTGTTAAGGTTATTGAAGATATTTTCAGCTTCGTAATACCACTCCATTTCTGTATAAGCTCTGGCCATAAGTATACTGGCTTCGTCACAAAGAGCCTTGTCGGTCACAAAGTGCCGGATAATATAGGAGCAAGTGGAAGACGCAGAGAGAAAGTCTGCTTTGTGGAACTGCGAGTTTGCCATTAGTAAAAAGACATTGCCCATAAAGGGATTGAACTCTTCTTTACTGTAAAAAAGTTTGTATCTCGGACTGCTCTTCGGTTCGGGTTTTTTTGCCGGTTTTACACGAATCGAATGTTTCTTGATTGCTGTTTGACATTTTTCAATGCTTCGGTTCATATTGCCTGCTGTGCTTTTGGCGTTCGTATGTGAGCTGACAGCGTAAAGCGGCAAGAGCTTTGAGTAGTTTTCCTTAAGTGCCGTATTTAACTGTTTTATACCTAACTTATATGCTTCGTGCCCGTTGAAAAAGACATTGTACCGGGTAGTAAGGTCATGATAATGCCGGCTTTCCCACGTGTTCTTTTGAGTAGAACATGCGGAAAAGACAAGAAGGAACATTACAGCGGCTGCAAAACAAAAAAATCTGTTTTTCATCCGTGTGAATTTTACTCCGTTCGTTGGCTTCACTTAATGGACTTTACTTTAAAAAACTGTTTTTTAGGCGAATTATTGTGCCTGCGTTTTCTTGATTTATTCTTTTATATCTATGGCAAAACCAACAGATTCCAGGTCATTCCAGAATGCCGGATATGACTTTGAAACAACTTCCGGATGATTGATTCGAATGCCTTCCATCATAATTGAGGAAGGCGCAAAAGCCATAGCCATCCGATGATCTTCATACGTTTCAATCAGTGGTTTCACGTCAGGATCAGTTCGTTCTCCGTTCCATTCCAGAACATTATCGTTTTTTTCGGAAAACACATAACCGAGTTTCCTGCTTTCGTCAATCAGTGCCTGAATACGGTCTGTTTCCTTTATCTTTAAACTTTGAAGACCACTGAGGTGGAAATGGATGCCTTTTAAGGCGCAGGTGACCGCGAATGTTTGAGCCAAATCAGGCTGATCGGTAAAATCAGCCGTGAAAGCCTGTACTTTTTGGGCGGTTTTCGTGAGTCTGATATCTCCATTCAGATATTCCGTGTGAACACCCAAATCTTCAAACCAGGAAGCAACACGGGAATCTCCTTGTAAACTGTCTGGATAAAGACCCTCCAGCAGAATGTTGCCATCTGCCGACAGACAAAGCATTTGATACCAATAGGAGGCTCCCGACCAGTCAGATTCAACCTTGAAAGGAATGGCCTGATAGTGCTGAGGCTTAATATCAATGAACTGGTTCGACCATTCAGCTTTGACGCCATATTGTTGCATTATTTTTAGTGTCATCCGTACATAAGGCCGGGAAATCAGTTCTCCCTGAATATGAAGGCGCAATCCGTTTTGCATGACCGGTGCCAGCATTAACAGGGCCGAAAGGTACTGGCTGCTGATGCGTCCGTCTATATCGATTTCTCCTCCCTTGATTTCCTTTCCGTGAATTCTCAAGGGTGGATAGCCTTCTTTTTCGATATATTCAATTTCTGCACCCAGGGCATTTAAGGCTTCTGCCAGGATGCGGACAGGACGATCTTTCATACGCTGACTTCCCGTGATTTCCCAGATGCCGTTCCGGGCAGACAGAAACGCAGTCAGAAAACGCATAGCCGTACCCGATGCCTTAATATCAATCTTGTTTGTTTTAAAGTGCAGCGCTTCAATCAACACGTTTGTATCGTCACAGTCTGCAAGATTCCCGATAAGATGAAATTCTTTGTCTGAACGGTCTTTGCAGGCCAGTGCATTCAAAATCAAGGCTCTGTTACTGATGCTTTTGGAAGCCGGGAGCTTGATGGTACCCTGAAGAATCTTCGGAGCCTGAAGGATATATTGCATATTCTATGTCTTTAACATAATAAGCAAAGATACGAATCAGGGCGTGAATATGAAAACCTTTTGACAGGTTTGATCAGTCTCCGTATAAAGAAGTCAACTTGTGTTTTTAGAGAATTCAACTTATGTTTCTGGAATTTAGATGTACATCTCAGTACCATTTAGACGTGCATCTGAACACTACTAAGATGTGCATGTAAAGACTACTGAGATGTACATGTAAACACAGCTGAGATGTACGTCTGAATAATGAATCCAAGTGTACAGTTATTAAACTCGTTCAAATGGTCTGCAAATATCACACTATGTATAAGATTGGATGTGTTGTTTAATAAATAGGGTCAAAATCGTTCAATTATTCGTGGTTGTTTTATATATTTGAATGTTGAACCTTAAATATAAGTCTTTTGCTAAAATGAAAAATGTTAAAACGATCATATTCTATATGTTGATTTGTATAGGATTTCCGGCGAAGGCTGATAAGCCTGTTCCTGTTTACGAGGATGTGACAAAACCTATTGAAGAAAGGGTGGAAAATGCGTTATCTCTAATGACTTTGAAAGAAAAGGTGGCTGTTTGCCATGCCCAGTCTAAGTTTAGTTCGGCTGGTGTTCCCCGGTTGGGAATTCCTGAAATCTGGATGAGTGACGGTCCTCATGGTGTGCGGGAAGAGATATCATGGGATTCCTGGAATCCGGCTGGATGGACAAATGACTTTTGTACGGCCTATCCCGCTCTTACTTGCCTATCTGCAACTTTCAATCCTGAATTGGCCAGGGAATATGGACAATCAATAGGAGAAGAGGCCCGCTATCGTGAAAAAGATATATTGCTGGGTCCTGGTGTGAATATCTATCGTACACCACTTAATGGCCGTAATTTCGAGTATATGGGTGAGGATCCTTATCTTTCTTCCAAAATGGTGGTGCCATACATAAAAGGCGTTCAGCAGAATGGTGTATCTGCCTGTGTGAAGCATTTTGCGCTCAACAATCAGGAGGAGGACAGGGATCGTGTTAATGTGAATCTGAGTGACAGGGCTTTGTATGAAATATATCTTCCTGCTTTTAAGGCGGCTGTTCAGGAAGGAAAAGTCTGGTCGGTTATGGGATCCTACAATCTGTTCAGGGGCCAGCATTGTTGTCAAAATGAGTTGCTTCTGAAGAAAATTCTGAAAGAAGACTGGAAGTTTGACGGTGTTGTTGTTTCTGACTGGGGTGGGGCACATGGTACCAAAGAAGCAGCCCTGAACGGGTTGGATATAGAGATGGGTACTTATACAAATGGACTTTCCAGTAACAGGGGCTTTGCTTATAATGACTATTATTTGGCTGAACCTTTCCTGAAATTAATAGAAAAAGGAGAGATCCCCGTTTCTGTTTTGGATGATAAAGTCCGTCGCTTTCTGAGGTTATCTTTTCGAACCAATATGGCGGCAGACCGGCCATTTGGGAAAATGGTCTGTGAAGAACACTCACAGGCAGCCCGCAGAGTTGCGTCGGAAGGCATTGTTTTGCTTAAAAACGACAAACAGATCTTACCTGTAAAACCCGGAAAATACGGAAAGATTGCTGTTATTGGTGAAAATGCTACGCGTAGTTTGACAACGGGTGGTGGCTCTTCATCGTTGAAAGTCAAGTACGAAATTTCTCCTTTGGAAGGGTTGAAAGGTATTTATGGAGAAGATCATATTTTATATAGCATGGGCTATTCTTCGGGCCCAGCGCTGTGGAACAGTGTCAGATCTTCTAAAATAAACCCGGATTCACTTATATCCGCTGCGGTTAAGGCAGCCGGCAAAGCGGATGTCGTCTTTTATGTCGGAGGTTTAAACAAGAATAGTCAACAAGATTGCGAAGGGGTAGACCGTATATCCTATAACCTTCCCTTTGGTCAGGATAAATTGATCTCAGAACTGTTGAAAGTCAATAAGAATATAGTCGTTATCTTGTTAAGCGGCAATGCTGTTGCGATGCCTTGGGTGAATAAAGTCCCCGCAATTGTACAAGGTTGGTATCTTGGCTCGGAAGCAGGTCATGCATTGGCGGATGTTCTTTCCGGAGCGGTGAATCCATCCGGTAAACTTCCTTTCACCTTTCCCAGGAAATTGGAAGACAATGGTGCCAATTCTTTTGGTAAGGATTGTTATCCGGGCGACAGTATGAATGAATATTATAAAGAAGATATTCTGGTGGGTTACCGCTGGTTCGACACAAAAAAAATAGCCCCTTTGTTCGCTTTCGGACATGGACTTTCCTATACGACTTTTGAATATGGGAAGTTGGGCACAGACAAGAACACTTACCGGAATGGCGAAACAATGAAGCTTTCAATGACATTGAAGAATACTGGTGCTCTTGATGGTGCTGAGGTTGTTCAAATATATGCCAGCCAAAAGAATCCGTCTGTTCTAAGGCCTGCCAAGGAATTGAAAGCTTTTCAAAAGGTGTTTTTAAAGGCAGGGGAAACCAGACGGATAGAGTTGGAGATACCGGTTGCAAACCTGGCATTTTACGATGAAAAAACACATGACTGGAAAGTCGAGTCTGATGAGTATGTTTTAAAAAGTGCGTCATCAGCAGTCGACTTGAGAGGTAGTGCTTCTATCAAGGTAAAATAGCGACAAAAGGAATGTACAAAGATGACAACAGCCCAACCTAATTTTCATTAAGTTGGGCTGAATCTTGTAGAAAAATTATACGGGAAATATGCTATTGAACGCCACCTCCAAGTGCTCTGTACAGATTAACGCTTTGAGTAAGTTGTTCCAGTTTGTCGCTGATCTTGCTAAGCTGAGCTGAAAGCAGATCCTTTTCTGCCGAGAGCACTTCAGTATAGTTTGCTTCGCCAGCTTTCAACAAATCTTGCGTTTCGTTTACCGCTTTTGTCAGCGATTCCACTTGCTTGTCACGCCATTCGTTCTTACTTACAGAAGCTTTGTAGTTATACAAAATATCCGATACTTCCTGTCCTGCAGTCAATAGGGTATTTGAGAAAGTGAGTAAAGCCTCTTGTTGTTGGGCCTGAGAAACTTTCAGGTTGCCTTTCAGCTGCCCTTTCGCAAAGATTGGCTGAGATAATCCTCCTATGATCTCTGCAGCTAAATTGGCAGGGCTGAAAAAATTGGAAAATTTACCAGCTGCGAATCCAACTGTAAGCGAACTAATGCTGAATGAAGGATAAAAAGCCGCTTTGGCAGCATCTGTAAGTGCATAGGCCGATTGCAACGAGATTTCGGCCTGTTTCACGTCCGGACGATTAGCCAACGAGCGCATCGACACATTTTCATTCATTGTTTCGGGAACTTTCTGATCGTTGATCGAACTACGATCTATCGAACCGGGATTTCTACCCATCAGTATGCAAATGGCATTTTCTGTCTGGCGAATCTGACTCTCGAGTGTGAACACCGAAAGCTGTGTACTGTACCAAAGAGCATTACTTTGCTCTACAGCTGCCTGCGTTTGCTGTCCGGCCTCTTTCAGAGCTTGCATTGTTTCAGCACTCTTTTGCAATATAACAGCCGTTTCCTTAGTTGTACGGAGTTGTTCGTCCAAAGCTATCAAACTATAATAGTTTTTGGCAATGTCGGAAACCAAAGTTGTTTGAATAAGCTTTTTATATTCCAATGTGTTCAGGTAAGCAGCATATTTCGACTTGGTCTGACTGTTGAGCTTTCCCCATAAATCGGCCTCCCAACTAACCGACAGACCAAGCGAGTTTACATTCGTATAATATCCGAATACATCTGTACCTCGCTCGCCTTTACTAGTGCGCGTATGGTCTATTTGAGCTGCCCCTGATACAGTTGGGAGAAAAGCTGATTTAGACATATACAAGTTAGCCTCCGCTTGCGTAATGCGACTCACCGCCACCTGCATGTTGTAACTATGATAAAGGCCTTCGGTAATTAAGCCCTGAAGCTTTGCGTCTGAAAAGTAAGTACGCCATGGAATTGTAGCCAATGAAGTCGTATCTGTGCTGTTTTCAGCAGCATCTCGCACCATATTTTTCGTATCTGATTGAGGTACTTTGGTAAGTTCCTTACAATCCCGACACGACACGAACCCAATGGCAATAATTATTGTCATTAAAATCCGTATGCTTATGTTCTTATTTTTTATATACATATCAATATTTTTATCATCCTATACAAATAAATATCCGGGTTATTTTTCGTGATGTTCGTCCAAGGTTACAATCTTCGTTTTACTGAAATGCTCTTGCAAATTCTGAAAAATGATAAAGAGCGATGGGATAACCAAGATTCCGAACAGAGTACCAAATAGCATACCTCCAATTGCACTTATACCAATCGATCTATTACCAACCGCACCAGCACCTGTAGCTAAAGCTAAAGGAAGCAACCCGAAAATAAAGGCCAATGAAGTCATTAAGATCGGACGCAAACGAGCCGTAGCACCTTCAACGGCAGCTTTCACAATGCTCATTCCCTGTTTACGGCGTTGCAAAGCATATTCCACAATCAGAATAGCATTTTTCGACAACAAACCGATAAGCATGATAAGCGAAATCTGCACATAAATATTGTTTACAATGCCACTATTGTTCATTAAGCCCACAAAGACAAAGACAAACACACCTGACAAACCGATGGGGAGTGAAAGTAAAACGGCAAATGGAAGAATATAGCTTTCGTACAAAGCAGACAATAACAAAAAAACAAAGATGATACATAATGCAAAAATCAAAATAGTCTGATTGCTGCTGTTTGCTTCCTCGCGGGTCATTCCACCAAAATCATAGCCATATCCATCAGGCAGATTAATCTCTTTCAAAGCCTTCAGCACATCACTCGTTGTATATCCTTTAGCGTAATTGGGAATTATAGTAATATCCATTGACGTGAACAGATTGAAGCGAGTAAGAGATTGGGGTCCAGTTACATCTGTAATCGTCAGGAACTCCGTAATCGGAGTCATGGTGCCATTAGACGTTTTTACACACAATCCGTTCAGGTCGTCAAGTTTGGACCGATATTCGGGGGCAGCCTGTACTACCACACGATATTGTTTACCATACGAGTTAAAATTCGAAACATACATACTTCCTACATAGGCCTGTAAGGTAGTCATCACATCGTTCAAAGTAAGTCCGGCATCCATAATTTTAGCCGTATTAGCCGCAATTTGCTTTTGAGGAAAACGTGGGTCGAATGAATTCATTACCATCATGACTTCAGGACGTTTACCCAATTCATTAAGGAACTGGGTAGTCACACTATAAAATTTATTTATATCACCCCCGGTTTTGTCTTGCATTTCCAAATCAACGCCACTACTCATCCCAAATCCCTGAAGTGTTGGCATTCCAAAAAACATGAATTTTGCATCTTTGATCGAGTCTGTCCGCTGTTTCAATATAGCCGTTACATCGGAAGCTGTAATTTTACGTTCGTCCCAAGGATCCATCTTCATCATCACAGAACCATACGAACAACCCGTTCCACTCGTAAAACTCATACCTGTAAGACTAGTTGTGCCTTTTATGTGGGGAATAGACTCTGCAATTTTTACCACTTGATTTGTTATTTCGGTAGTGCGTTCAAGAGAAGAACCCGGCGAAAGAGTAATCATTCCCATCACGTTTCCACTGTCCTCATTCGGAACAAATCCTGAAGGTATCACTTTCATCAGTATCACTAAAATAGTAGTAAACAAGACAATGAGAGCAGCAGTAATCCAGCGGTGCTTTCGCTTACCAAGAAATTCAAGTGCTTTTTTATATTTAACCGTCAGAGCCGAGAACCCAATATTAAAATAATAATAAAAACGATGAATAAGGTTTTTGTCATGCACATCAGGGTTATGTTCTGCTTTCAGAAAAATGGCACACAAAGCTGGACTCAAAGTCAATGCATTCACCGCCGAGATAAGAATTGCAATCGCCAATGTAAGACCAAATTGTTTAAAAAACACACCACTTGTTCCACCGATAAAACTTACCGGAATGAATACGGCAGACATAACCAAGGTGATTGAAACAATGGCCGGAGCTATTTCGCCCATTGCTGCTTCGGTAGCTTCTTTTGCGTCTGTCATCCCCCCATCAAGCTTCGCGTGCACAGCCTCTACTACCACGATGGCATCATCCACCACTATACCAATAGCCAATACCAATGCAAATAAGGTAAGCAGGTTGATTGAAAATCCGAACAGTAACAGGAAAAAGAAAGTACCGATAATAGCCACTGGTACGGCAATGGCTGGAATCAATGTAGCCCGGAAGTTTTGCAGAAAAAGAAATACTACAATAAATACCAGAATAAAAGCCTCCAACAGTGTATGAAGTACCTTCGTAATAGAAGCATTGAGAAACTCACTGGCATCCATCTGGTATTCATAACTAATGCCTGGGGGAAGCTTTTTTGAAGCAGTCTTCATGACGCTTTTTACCTCTTTGATAATATCCTGAGCATTTGAACCGGCAGTTTGGTTGATAGCCAAAAGCACAGCAGGGGCATTATTGTTCCTTGTGAAAATAGAATAACTTTGGGCACCCAGTTCCACAGTTGCCACGTCTTTCAATCGCAGAGTTTGAGCATTTTTAGAACGAATAATAATATTCTCAAATTCTTCAGCATTTTTCAAACGTCCTGTAAATTTTAAAGTATATTGGAATGATTGGTTGCCATTTACACCCAATTCCCCCGGAGCAGCTTCGATATTCTGATCTTGTAAAGCCGCTGTTACTTCCATTGGAGTAATGTTGTACGATTTCATTACGTCCGGTTTCAACCATACGCGCAGGGTATAATCTTTGGCGCCATACACACTTGCATCGCCCACACCTGTTACACGTTTTATTTGTGGTAGGATATTAATATTGGCATAATTCTGAATAAACTTATCATCATAATCCCGATTTTTTGTTTTGAACAAAATCATCAATACCGTACTACTCTGCTGCTTCTGAACGGTGACCCCGTTTTTAGTAACTTCCGAAGGTAATAATGACGATGCCTGAGAAACCCGGTTTTGTACGTTCACCGCATCCATATTAGGGTCGGTTCCCTGTTTGAAATAGACATTTATCGAAGCAGACCCTCCATTGGAAGCTGTAGAGGTCATATAGCTCATACCCTCTACCCCGTTTATCTGTTCTTCCAGTGGAACAATTACACTTTTCAATACCGCATCTGCGTTGGCTCCACTGTAAGTAGTCGAGACCTTCACGGTGGGTGGAGCAATGTTCGGGTATTGCTCAATCGGCAACATAAAAATCCCGATAACACCCAGCACCACAAAAAGAATGGAAATGACCGTAGATAAAACCGGCCTTTCTATGAATGTTTTTAGCATCTTTGCCTTATATTATTATGTATATTACTTTAACTGTTTTATTTTCTGACCATTAGTAAGCGTAGCGATTCCATCGGTTACAAGTTTGTCACCAACATTCAACCCTTCAGTAACCACATAACTTTGCCCATCGGGAGTGGTCTTCACGCTGACAACCTTTTGCACTACCGAATCACCTTGACATTTATAAACCAATATTTTATCCTGCTGAGCAAATGTGGCTTTTTGAGGAATGACAAGTGCAGATTTATATTCGTTTGGAATCACAACTTTGCCGCTCGATCCACTACGTAAATATCCATGTTTATTCGGAAATGAAGCTCTCAAATTAACCGCACCTGAAGTACCGTCAACCATTCCCGATATCGTTTTTATACGCCCGGTTTCCTCGTATTGGGTACCATCAGAAAGTATCAATGTTACAGCCGGCATATTCCTGATTTTTTCGGCTTGCGTGCTTCCCTTATATTCTCTGAGCAAGCTCAACAGGTCTTTTTCATTGATAGAAAAATAGGCAACAATATTCGAAACATTTGAAACTGTTGTCAAAATAGTAGCATTAGTCACTAAACTTCCCTGACGATAAGCTATTGTACCCACCACTCCATCGACCGGACTTGTCACTGTTGCCCAACCCACTGTTGCTTTGGCCTGATCCAGACTTGCCTTAGCCGAAGTCAACGTATTTTCGTATGTTGACAGTTTTACTTCGCTGATTATTCCCTTCTCTGCCAACGGACGCATGCGTTCCACGTCCAGTTTAGCTGTATTGTAGTTGGCTTTTGCATTCTGAATCATCTGAACTGACGAAGGAGAATTGATTCTAAATAAAGGTTGACCTTTTTTCACGACCGAACCTTCATCTACATAAATTGCATCTATATACCCTTCAACCCGAGCCTTAATATCAATATCTTCCTGACCTTTAAGCACTGCCGGATAAGTTTCTTGCAATTCTACATCCTGAGGCGACATTGTAGCCACCGGAAAGGCCTTTATCTGACCTGCCGTATCAGCCGCCGTTTGCTTGTTCTTACACGAAGTAATACACAATAGGAATACTATGCTTCCAACTAAAATCTTTTTTATTTTCATACACTTAATATTTAAACACCTATTATAGTTTATCATTATATTTTTTATTGTCACCTATATATAATTGACTATATCAATCCTATTTCATCAGAGACTCGTAGTTGTTCCGATTTAATCTTTAAATGATTCACGACCTTGAAAAAAGTTTGTATATCAGCTTCTGACAATCCATCTTGAATTTCACTATTTAGTTTAAGTTCGATTTCAAGAAATTCTGCGATAATTCGTTCTCCTTTTTTGGTAACCAATAACTGATTTTTTCTTCTATCATTTTGGTCAACTACCCTGCAAATAAACTCTTTCTTTTCCAGTAAATCTATCATCCTCAATATGGCTGATTTATCCTTGCCCATTTTTTCTGCCATATTTTTTAGAATCACCTCTTCTTTTTCTGCGTTGATAGCAAAAAGTAACCCAAACTGAGTCATTGTGAGCTTGGCATTTGTTTGTTCAGCAGCACGAACTTCTAAAATTTTGAACATTGACTTTAGCATTTTAACTACAACCATTCCTAAAGGCATATTTGATACTTCCATATATACACATTAAATTTTCTGCAAAGAAAAAGAATATAGTTGATATATGCAATTAATATACGCTTAGCCCACAACTTTTACGGGTGAGCCCAAATGCGGCGAAGTTCAGACGAAACTATGTAATAAAAGCAGAAACGCTCTAAAATATTGCTATTTAGAGCGTTTCTATTTCCAAAAGTTGTCCTGCTAGGATTCGAACCCAGACTAACAGAACCAGAATCTGCGGTGCTACCATTACACAACAGGACAGTTGTATTGATGGCGCAAAAGTACTAAAAAAATCGAATCAACAAATCAAAGACAGCAGCTTTTTGCAAGGGCTTTTCTGGATTTAAATTTTTTATAGTCTTGTTTTAGTTCTTTGAATATGCTTTGAACGCTTTCAATCTTCTTGGCTCTGAATGCATTGCTTCCGCAAAAAGCATATCCATTGTCCATTTTTCCTTTAAAGGCGCTGTATAAAGCAGAAATGATACAATACGGGCTTTTAGTAATATCACAGGTTTTGATGCAATGGACAGGACAGCGAAGAGGCCTTTGTTTACCTTCCTTTACCTTTTGCAGGAACTTGTTGAAAATTGCGCGTCCCGGCATACCAACAGGACTCTTGATAATTTCAATATCTTTTTCTTCCGCATTTATGTAAGATTGTTTGAATTCCGCCGAAGCATCACATTCATCAGTTGTTACGAAACGCGTGCCCATTTGCACTCCTGATGCGCCAAGCTGAATCATTTTATAGACATCTTCTCCGGTATAGATACCCCCTCCGGCTATAACCGGAATTTTTCTATTGTACAGTTTCTCAAATTCATGCACCGTTTTTACGACCTGTGGTATCAGGTTTTCAATGGAATATGCTTCATCAAAGATCTGTTCCGTTTTAAAACCAAGATGTCCGCCGGCTTTTGGACCTTCAACAACGATAGCATCTGGAATATAGTTGAAATTACTTTTCCATTTTTCGATGATTATCTTTGTTGCACGACTTGATGAGACTATGGGTACCAACTTAGTGGTACTATCTTTTTCCAGAAAGGAAGGTAAGTCCAAAGGTAGCCCGGCTCCGGAAAAAATGATATCCGCCTTTTCTTTGATGGATGTTTTTACCATATCTGCATAGTTGGACATGGCTACCATTACATTGACACCTATTACGCCTTTTTTTGACTTTTCCCGGGCAAGCCTTAATTCTTCCTTCAAACCCATAATGCTGGCCTTGAGATAATCAGGTGACAGTTTTCTATAAAGAAATCCCAGTCCGGCGCTGGAAATGACACCTACACCGCCTTCGTTGGCAACGGCAGAGGCAAGTCCGGAGAGTGAAATTCCGACACCCATTCCACCTTGAATGATTGGAACAGCTATGTGGAGATTTCCGATTGATAATCTTTTCATTTTAGAGATTATTTAGAATAATATAAACAAAGGAACTTACCTAATTGTTCAGGTTTGTCACCTGATAATTATATATGTGAGTTCCATCGTATGTTTGTAATAAAAAGAGCGACCACTCATGATCATGCTTTTGATAGAATGCATTTTGTATATTTGGCCATTTCTTCGGGTTTCCCTTCTGCAATGATTCCTGCATGCTTGGAAATTTCTCCTTCTGTAAACTGAATAAAAATTTTTGCTGAATTGTAGAATCTTATGTCTCGTGTTGTATCGATTAACAATAAATGAGACATAAGGATGTAGCCGGCCATTTCAACCATACGGCGAGCCTGGAAATCGATGTATTCGTTGTTCTTAAAGGCAACGACATCGGAAACCGTAGTCTCGTATGTATCCGTTAAGCCTTTCACTGTTTCACGCAAGTCTTCGAGTTCAGGTGCAATGTCTTTCTGCTCATATTGGCGCATCATATTCAGATACGTTCCAGTTGTGACATGACGTATGGCGGCTACAACTTGTAATTGTGTAGTGCCTTCATAAATGGATGTAATGCGTGCATCGCGATAAAGACGTTCGCAGGCGTAATCTTTCATAAAACCTGAACCACCATGGATTTGAATGCAATCGTAGGCGTTTTGGTTACAAAATTCACTGGTTAATCCTTTGGCTACAGGTGTGCAGGCATCTGCGAGCCTTTGATACTTTTTCATTTCATCACGTTCTGCAGAGTCAAGTTTTCTTTCTTCGGAAATTTGGTTCCATATCTTGTATATATCAACAAATCTTGCCGTTTCATAAAGAAGGGTACGGGACGCATCCAGTTTGGCTTTCATTAAACCTAACATTTGATAGACGGCCGGAAATTCAATGATCGCTTTTCCAAACTGACGCCGCTCTTTGGCGTAAGCCAAAGCTTCGCTATATGCGGCCTGACTGATACCGACAGATTGTGCGACAATGCCAAGTCGTGCACCGTTCATCAGAGACATTACATACTTAATCAAACCCATTTTCCGGTCTCCGCAGAGTTCCGCCTTTGCATTTTTGAAAACCAATTCACAAGTTGGAGAGCCTTTAATTCCCATCTTGTTTTCAATACGACGAACGGTAACACCTCCATTTTTTTTATCATAGATAAACATGGATAATCCACGCCCGTCTTTAGTGCCTTCTTCCGAGCGTGCCAAAACGAGGGCAATATCTCCGTCACCGTTTGTAATGAAACGCTTAACGCCATTCAAATACCAATAGCCATCCGTTTCATTATAGGTAGCTTTCAACATGACAGCCTGTAAGTCTGAACCTGCATCAGGCTCTGTCAAATCCATAGCCATGGTTTCTCCACTGCATACACGTGGCAGAAATCTTGCTTTTTGATCTTCAGTGGCAAACTCGTTGATAGTCTCCGCACAGTCCTGCAAACCCCAGATATTTGTAAATCCGGCATCACAAGCACTGACCATATCAGCGCACATAACATAAGGGACAATGGGAAAGCTCAGTCCGTTATATTTGCGTGGCAGGGTAATACCCATTAAACCTGCGCTAATCAGCGCATCCATATTTTGTTTGGTGCCCGCTGCATAAACAACATGTCCGTCTACGACAGTTGGTCCTTCTTTATCAACATCTTCGGCATTTGGCGCAATGATTTCACCGCAAATCTCTCCGGCCATCTCCAGTACTTTATCATAGCTGTCCATGGCATCCTCAAAGTTTTGAGGTGCATAGTCATACTGGTCTTTGTCTGCAAAGTTTTTTTCCTTCAATTCTACGATGTGTTTCATCAACGGATGATTGAGATGAAATTTTAATTCGGGCGTTTCATTATATTGGTTTGCCATCTTATTTCGAGTTTTTCTTGTAATACTTAATCATTTTAGGAATAACGGTTTCAACATTACCGGTTATTACATAGTCCGCAATAGTGTTGATAGGAGCAGCCGGATCATTATTGATTGCAATAACCATGGAGCTTTCCTGCATCCCTGCGATGTGCTGGATCTGGCCTGAAATGCCACATGCAATGTATAGCTTGGGACGGACCGTAGTTCCTGTTTGTCCTATTTGACGTTCGTGTTCACAAAATCCAGCGTCAACGGCAGCACGGGAAGCTCCGACTTCAGCTCCGATAACGGATGCCAATTCATAAAGTATTTGGAAGCCTTCTTTTGAACCCATACCATAACCACCGCTTACAAGAATAGGGGAGGATTTGATATTGATTTTTGATTTTTCCATATTGCGTTCTATTACGCTAATAGCAAAATCGATACTGCTTACATATTTTGAAACATCAATTTTATTGATATGCCCAATGTAATTTGGATCGTAGATTTCTTTTTTCATGACCCCTTCGCGGACGGTAGCCATTTGTGGTCGGTGCTCCGGATTGATAATAGTGGCTACAATGTTTCCGCCAAAGGCAGGACGGATTTGATACAGAAGGTTTTGATATATTTTATCAGCTTTTTTATCTTCATGATCTCCGATCTCCAAAGAGGTACAATCAGCCGTCAAGCCGCTATGCAGGGCAGAAGAAACACGCGGGCCCAAATCACGTCCTACACTGGTTGCGCCCATTAGAGCAATCTGAGGCTTTTCTTCCTGAAACAATTTAACAAGTATGGAAGCATGAGGCCGGGTAGTATAAGGAGCAAGCCGTGCGTCATCTGCAATATGTAATACGTCCACACCGTAAGGAAAGAGTTGTTTCTCAATACCAGCCAGATTATGACCGATTACTATAGCTTCAAGTTGGCACTTGAGCTGGTTTGCGAGGGAACGGCCTTTAGTAAGTAATTCAAGACTTACGTCACCTATAACCCCGTCTTCAATTTCGCAATAGACAAAAAGATTATTCATAATATAATTATCCGATGGTGTGGTTTCTAATGAGTTCTTGGATCAAACCTTCGATATCTGTATCGGAGGCAGAAAGCGTTTTGCTTTCTTTGGCCTGAAAAACAACGTTTTCGATTTTCTTAACTTTTGTTGGAGAGCCTGAAAGACCTAATTCAGGGGCTTTACAAACAATGTCATTAACACTCCATTCTCCTATTTGTAAGAAATCACGGCTATTATAAACTGTTGTATAATCTTCGTTACTAGCCTGAAGTTCGTTGGGAATACGGGCGTATTTATATTTCATCAACAATTTTGCGTTTCGTGGACGACATGAGGCGGCAGAACCATTAACTGTAATGACCATCGGAAGTGGACCTTCCACAATTTCAATTCCTTTTTCGATCCGACGTTTTACGCGGACGATCTCATTTTTGATATCTATTATTTCTTCAGCATAAGTGATTTGGTTCATACCAAGTTTCTCAGCTACCTGGGGTCCAACCTGGGCTGTATCTCCATCTATAGCCTGACGGCCACAAATAATAAGATCTATATTTTTTAAATTCCTGATTGCACAACTAAGAGCATAAGAGGTTGCCAGTGTGTCTGAACCGGCAAAAGCGCGGTCACTCAGAACATATCCGCTGTCTGCTCCCCGATAGAGTGCTTCACGAATAATTTCGGCAGCCCTGAATGGCCCCATGGTTAAAACTGTTACCGTTGTGCCCGGTATTTGATCTTTCAATCGAAGTGCTTGTTCAAGAGCATTTAAATCTTCTGGATTGAAAATTGCGGGGAGCGCTGCGCGATTTACTGTCCCCTCAGCTGTCATTGCATCTTTTCCAACATTGCGTGTATCAGGAACTTGCTTGGCCAGCACCAAAATGTTTAAATTCATATATACAGTTTAAAAGTTATTTTTCACGTCGTTCTTTTAGAACTTTCGAACGAGCAAAGGTAATAATCCCTTTCAAATATTTACTATTTTTTGGTTGGAAATTGCACAGGACTATCTTCTTTGTGCAGAAAAATAGATACTACTGAATTCTGTAACGTAAACCGAGACCCACATTAAAATTATAGGGCTCTTCAGTTCGACTGCTAACAGGTTGATCATTAGGAATGAAATAGGACATTCCCGGTTCCAAATAAAGATTAAAAATCTTGTTTAACTCATAATACAAGCCAAGTTGTCCTGTTAAACTAAGTTGAAGGCCATAAATTTTTTGACTATTGTTCCAATTGCTAATTTCTCCGTCTGTGTCAACAACATGACATTTTTGGATTCCAGCCAAACCTTTCTCGACAGTGCCTCCCAGTGCAGCGTAACTTCCGAAACGGCCTGTTTTGAAAATGTTGAATGAAACTTTTAAGGGAATGCCTATATAATGTAATGACTGGTTTAATTCAAAATAGGGGCTTTGGGAATTGCTGGATGTCGTACTATGTAAATAGGTATAGTTTAATCCGGAAATTATGTCAAGATTGTTAAATATTGGAATTGAAACAGATAATCCGAAATTAATCGGAAGAGAATAGACCGCCTGATAATTGCTAAGAATTATGGAAGAAGGAAGATTTTCAGGAGTCACCCAGGCATTTTTTGAGACGGTAGCAGTACGCAGCAAAGAAGAGGAACCTTCCAGACTGGAATATTGATTTGTTGTCGTACTAAAGGGGTAAGTCCCGGATTTTGTATTTAAAAGAGAAAGAAGTCTGTTGGCACTGTTAACATTGGTTCCGAGTACCATTTTTTCACGTTTGAGCTTTTCTTTTTGTATCCTGGCCTCTGCATAAGCCTCTTCAACACTGCGTTCATTTTTAACGGCAAGTTTTGTACGGGAGGAAGGCTCAAGTTTTGTGAGTGTTTGACTAGAGACAGAATCACATTCTCTTTCCACCTCTTCGCAAGCAATAAGTTTTTCACGAATCTGTGTTTTTTTGTTATCAATGGCAATATTTCCTATTGCTTTTGGTGATTCCAGCTTTTCAGTAAGAATATTTGTCTGAAGAGTATCCTGAACTAAAGTTTTACTTTTTATTTTTGCTTTATGTTGTTTTACCGTTCGCTCAATAAGACTCAGCGAGCTTTGATTCATTTCAACTTTGTCAGGGAGTAGCATTAAAAGGGCAAAACAGGCTGCAACTGCAGAGATGGCAGCCCACATAGGGACAAGACGCTGATGACGAATGGAAGGCTGTCCGGAAATTTGACCAGCAAAAAGTTGATCGAAAGAAGGTGTTTCTGTTTCGAAACGCTCAAGTTTAGGTTGAAAGATTTGACGAAGTGGTGCATCGCCCAATAATTCACCTTTAAAGAGTGAATCAAAATCCGGCGTCTCAGGCTCAAAAGCCTCAAGAATCTCCCGCATGGGTTCTGTTTCGTCTAAACTTTTCATCTCTTGTTTGCCAATCCTATCATTGTTTGTAAATACTGCTTTGCCCTCGTAACGTAAACCCTGGAAGAGCTTTCCGTAATATTTAGTATTTTGGAAATTTCTTTGTGTGAATAGCCTTCAATGACAAATAAGTTGAATGCCATTCGGTAAGAGTCTGGAAGTTTTTGAATGAGTCTTATCAATTCTTCAGCTTGCATTTTTTCAAGAATACCATAATCTCCGTTTGTCAAAGTAAAAGCTTCTTCGATATTTGTACTATAGCCTTCATCATTTTGTTTACGCAAGTACTCCAACGCTGTGTTAATCATAATTCGACGCATCCAACCTTCAAAAGAACCTTTACCCTCGAAACTATCCAAATGAGTATAAATTTTTAAAAATCCATCATGTAGAAGATCTTTAGCTGTTTCCTTGTCTTTGCAATAACGTAGGCATACCCCCATCATCTTACCTGAATATTGTTCGTAAAGCTTTTTCTGGGCAATCCTGTCACCCAGTAGGCAATCGTTAATTAATCGTTTTTCTTCAACCTCGGATTCAGGCATTTGCAGAAATATAGATGGATTTAGAGAAAATATGCTACAAAGAAAACAAAAAAATGACGAACGAAGTTTCAAAAGACTTTGAAAAATGTTAAATAATTGATCGTGCTAATACTGAAAAATATTTAAATAATCCATTTTGTAGCAGGAGACTTGTTAAAATAGGTTTTGAAAAACAAGAAAATCCTGATTTTAACTGTATTTTTGCTGTATAATGTTTCGGTCTTCCGTCTTGACTTATTAGGTAAATATTAATGAAATAGAATGAAATGGGTGCTGTTAAATGGATAGGTGGTGTATTGGGTTGGGCTGTTGGTGGTGTAATAGGCGGAATTATAGGTTTTGCGTTTGGATCGCTTTTTGATAATGCGATGAGTGGGCAATATGCTATCAATAGCGATCAGACAGATACAAAAGAAAGATCAAATTATGGTAGAGGACAGGTTGGACATCCTCAAACACAAGCTGGTGACTTTGGTGTCAGTCTGCTTTTATTGTCAGCTGCTGTTATGAAATCCGACCATCAGATCGTTAAATCCGAGCTGGATTATGTGAAAGTTTTTTTAAAAAGACAATTTGGTCAAGCCAAAGCTGAAAATTATATATTAATGCTTCGCGAACTGCTCAAGAAAGAATTTAACTTGCAGGAAGTGTGTTCGCAAATAAAGATGTATATGGATTTGGCATCCAGATTACAGCTAATGCATTATCTTTTCGGTCTGGCGCAGAGTGATGGGAATGTTCATCCTGATGAGATTCAGACCATTCGTTCTATTGCAGGTTGGCTTGGTATTTCTGCTGTTGATCTGGATTCTATACAGGCTATGTTTGTAAAAAACACAGAGAGTGCTTATAAAATTCTGGGCGTCACACCTGAGGTTTCTGATGAAGAAATAAAGAAAGCATATAAGAAAATGGCGGTAAAATATCATCCTGACAAGGTTAGCCATTTGGGTGAAGATGTTCAAAAAGCTGCAAATGAGAAATTTAAAGAAGTAAATAATGCTTATGAACACATCAAAAAAGAACGGAATTTGAACTAATCTGAATTTTTTTTACAAAAACAGGAAAAACTCTTGCATAGATGATTTTTGTATTATACTTTTGACCCGTATTTAAATAGAAAATAGAAAAATGAAACTTGTATTGTGTGCAAATTGGTGGTGGCGTATAAAACTTCAACAAAAAGTGAGGTAAAGAGCCTGTGCATATAATCTAAATATAATAAAACTGAAGGCCTGTTGTACTCACAACAGGTCTTTTTTTGTGCAAAAATTTTCAGAAACCAATAACAAATTAAAATAGCAATTATGTATCAAGTAAATGAAAATGGATTTTACGGTGAATTTGGAGGAGCTTATATTCCTGAAATTTTGCATAGTAATTTCGAAAATCTTACATCACGTTATCTTGAGATTATGGAAGATCCTTCCTTTCAGGCAGAAGTTGATGCTTTATTGCACGATTATGTTGGGAGACCTTCCCCTCTTTATCTGGCAAAACGGTTATCGGAAAAATACAATTGCAAAGTCTATCTTAAACGGGAAGATTTAAATCACACCGGAGCTCATAAAATCAATAATACAATTGGGCAGATATTAATGGCAAAACGCCTTGGCAAGACCCGGATTATTGCTGAAACCGGTGCCGGACAACATGGGGTGGCAACTGCTACTGTTTGTGCATTGATGAATATGGAATGCATCATTTACATGGGTAAAACCGATATGGAACGTCAGCATCTTAATGTGCAGAAAATGGAAATGCTCGGTGCCAGAGTTTGTCCCGTCACTTCAGGCAATATGACGTTGAAAGATGCTACCAATGAAGCGTTCCGGGATTGGTGCTGTCACCCTGCCGATACCTATTATATTGTCGGAAGCACCGTTGGCCCACATCCTTATCCCGATATAGTTGCCCGCTTTCAGTCGGTCATCAGCAAAGAAATGAAAACCCAGCTATTAAATCATGAAGGCCGTAATTATCCCGATTATATAATTGCCTGTATTGGTGGAGGAAGCAATGCTGCAGGCGCTTTCTATCATTTTCTGGACGAAAAGCGTACCACCCTTGTGGCTGTTGAAGCAGCAGGGAAGGGGACTGATACGGCTCAAACCGCAGCTTCGATTTTACTGGGAAAACTTGGTGTTTTGCATGGTTCTAAAACACTGATCATGCAAACGGAAGACGGGCAGGTTATTGAACCTTATTCTATTTCAGCAGGACTTGATTATCCGGGTGTGGGTCCGATACATGCAAATCTGTCAAGTGTTGACCGGGAGCGCGTTTTGTCCGCTACGGATGATGAAGCTTTGAAAGCCGCATTTGAACTGACTTCTCTTGAAGGCATTATACCTGCCCTTGAAAGTGCTCATGCACTTGCCGCCCTTCCAAAAATAGCTTTTAAACCCTCAGATGTTGTTGTGATTAATTTGTCTGGCAGAGGGGACAAAGACATGGATACGTATGTAAAATATTTTAAAACCGTATAAACAAATAAAATTCAGATATATGAAGTACCTAATTAAGACATTGTCACACAAACTGCTGGCAGATTTGCAGACACCTGTTAGTATTTATTTAAAGATCAGAGACGTATATCCAAATTCGGCTTTATTGGAAAGTTCTGATTATCATGGCGGAGAAAATAGCTTTTCTTTCATAGGTTTCAAACCTGCTGCCAGTTTTACTTTAGAAAAAGGCCAGATCATAGAGCAATTTCCGGATGGAAAAAAAGTGGATACAGAGGTAACGTCCGAAACAGATATTTCAGATCGTTTTAAGTCTTTTATTCAATCTTTTTCTATAACTGAGAATCAAAACAAACAGGGTTATAACGGCCTTTTTGGTTATACCGCTTTTGATGCAGTCCGCTATTTTGAAAATGTTCAGATAACCAAGACGGTTGAAGACGGTTCGGAAGTGCCCGATATCAATTATATTCTTTATAAGTTTATTATTGCTATCAATCATCATAAAAATGAGTTGACTATTATAGAGAATGTATTTGAAGGTGAGGATAGCTCTATGAATGAAGTCCTGGCCTTGCTGGATAACCGTAATTTTGCTTCCTACAATTTTACGCTTGTTGGTCAGGAGCATTCACAAATTACGGATCAAGCCTATATGCAAATGGTCACTGAAGGGAAAAAACATTGTTATCGTGGTGATACTTTCCAGATCGTCCTTTCCAGGCGATTTTCACAACAATATGCAGGTGACGATTTTAAAGCCTACCGTGCCTTGCGCTCTATTAATCCTTCGCCTTATTTGTTTTATTTTGATTTTGGCTCTTTTCGGATCTTTGGTTCTTCGCCGGAAGCGCATCTGGTTGTAAAAAAGAATAAGGCATATATAGATCCTATTGCCGGAACTTTTCCCCGAACCGGCGATGATGAAAAAGATCTTTTATTGGCTGAAAAATTGCGTCATGATCCTAAAGAAAACGCGGAACATGTTATGTTGGTCGATCTTGCCCGTAATGACTTGAGCCGGAACGCCAAAAATGTAAAATTGGAAATCTATAAAGAAATTCAATATTATTCACATGTGTTACACATGGTTTCAAGGGTGAGTGGAGAATTGGAACCTGACACGAATGTCTTTAAATTGTTTGCAGATACTTTTCCTGCCGGAACACTTTCCGGTGCACCAAAAGTTCGGGCCTTGCAGCTGATTGATGAGATTGAGCCGCATTCCCGCGGGTACTTTGGGGGATGTATTGGTTATATTGGTTTGAACGGTGATTTCAATCAAGCCATTACTATTCGCTCGTTTCTGAGTAAAAACAATACTTTGTATTATCAGGCTGGTGCCGGTATTGTTGCCAAGTCAGATGAAGCGACTGAATTGCAGGAAGTAAAAAGTAAGCTGGCCGCATTGAAGTCTGCACTGGACATGGCTGTAAAACTTAAAAATTAACGTTATGAAAATTCTGGTATTCGATAACTACGATTCATTTACCTACAATTTGGTACATATATTGCACGAAATATGTGATGCTCAGATTGATGTGATTAGAAATGACAAGTTGCGGCTTGAAGATGCTGCGGTTTATGATAAAATTGTTTTGTCTCCTGGCCCTGGTATCCCTTCTGAAGCGGGATTACTACTCGATTTGATACGGATGTATGCGCCGACTAAAAGTATATTGGGCGTTTGTTTGGGACATCAAGCTTTGTGTGAGGCTTTTGGGGCTAAATTGGTTAATTTGGCAGAGGTGCACCACGGCCTTTCGGAAAAAATTTTTAAAGTAGCATCTGATCCTTTGTTTGAAGGTTTACCTGAGTCGTTTGAAGTAGGACGGTATCATTCCTGGATTGTTAGTCCTGAAAATCTTCCCGATTGTATAGAAGTGACCGCTGTTGATGAAGAAGGTCAGATTATGGCTATACAGCACAAACAATACAAGCTGCATGGAGTGCAGTTTCATCCGGAATCGGTGCTGACACCTGAAGGAATGAAGATAATGAAAAACTGGGTGGAAATGAATTGATTTGGATACGGAAAAATTAAATTAATAAGATATGAAACAAATACTTAACAGACTTTTTGAGCATCAGATTCTAAGCTCGAAAGAGGCTGCCGATATTATGATTAACATCGGTTCAGGTAAATACAATAATGATCAAATAGCAGCTTTTATTAGTGTGTTTTTAATGCGAAGCATTACAGTAGACGAGTTGGAAGGCTTTCAAAAAGCGCTGCTTGATATGTGTCATCGGGTCGATTTGTCTGAATTTGATCCTATTGATATTGTGGGCACAGGGGGAGATGAAAAGAATACTTTTAATATCTCAACACTAAGCTGTATCGTTTTGGCCGGTGCTGGCTACAAAGTTGCCAAACATGGGAACTATGGTGCCACTTCTGTTTCGGGTTCCTCGAATGCCATGGAACAACATGGTGTTAAGTTTACAACGGATGTGGACAAACTTCGTCGTTCCATTGACAGAACCAATTTGGCTTATCTTCATGCGCCATTATTTAATGCAGCATTGAAAACT
>Ga0302286_10000360_pt1 | contig 37185 bp, 37 predicted proteins | sample III_Fen_E2_3_FD_198765 | JGI IMG/M metagenome (GOLD analysis project Ga0302286, IMG submission 198765) | Peat permafrost microbial communities from Stordalen Mire near Abisko, Sweden - III_Fen_E2_3 | ecosystem: Environmental > Terrestrial > Soil > Wetlands > Permafrost | place: Sweden: Abisko...
TGCTTTCTGACGGTTACTCCAGCCTGAGTTACTTCAGAAGGAAGCAATGAAGTGGCCTGAGAAACTCGGTTTTGCACATTTACCGTGGCAATATCTGGATTAATTCCCTGTTTGAAAAAAACAGTAATTGTTACACCTCCACCATTTGATGCCGATGAGGTCATGTAAGTCATTCCTTCCACACCGTTTATCGACTCTTCGAGAGGGACAATTACACTATTCAAAACAGCATCGGCATTGGCACCATTGTAGGTTGTTGTGATCCGAACGGTTGGAGGTGCAATGTTGGGGTATTGCTCAATTGGCAAGGTGAAAATGCCAATGCAACCCAACACAACAAAAAGAATTGAAATAACGGTCGACAAGACCGGTCTTTCTATGAATGTTTTTAACATTGAGTTTCTATTTAATTATTGCTGTTTGATTTTTGTGTTATTCTTCAGTGTGGCTACACCATCGGTAACAATTTTATCTCCGGCGGTCAATCCATTTAACACTGCATAACTTAAGCCATCAGCTGTCGACTTAACATCGATAACTTTCGATACAACTGAATCGCCCTGAACTTTGTAAACCAGTACCTTATCTTGTTGCGAAAAAGTGGCTTTCTGTGGAATTTTTAGTGTGTTTTTAATTGTTTTTGGGATGATAATTTTTCCGCTGGTTCCACTACGCAGAAGTCCCTGTGGGTTGGGGAACGAAGCTCTGAAATTTACCGAGCCCGAAACAGCATCAACTACACCCGAAATCGTTTCGATCCGACCCGGCATTTCATATTCACTTCCATCGGCCAGAAGCAGTTTGACGGAGGGCATGTTTTTGATTTTTTCACCCTGACTATTTCCTTCCCAACTGCGCATAAACTCAATTAATTCTTTTTCGTTCAGCGAAAAATAGGCGATTATGGTGGTGGTGTTTGCAACGGTTGTTAATACCGAAGTACTGGTTACCAAACTACCGACACGGAGAGGAACTGCCCCTACAATACCGTTTACCGGACTGGTTACCTTAGTCCATCCCATGGTGGATTTGGCCTGATTTAGTGAAGCTTCGGCTGATAAAAATGCGTTTTCGTAAGTCTTAAGGTTCACATTGCTGAGAATACCTTTTTCTGCCAGTGGGCGTATCCGTTCGACATTGATTTTGGCAGTATTATAATTAGCCTGAGCATTTGCCAAACTCTGAACCGACGACGGAGAGTTGATCTTAAACAACGCCTGTCCTTTTTTTACAATCGAACCTTCGTCGATATAAACCGCATCGATAAAGCCTTCGAGGCGAGGTTTTATATCAATATCTTCCTGACCTTTCAAAACGGCAGGATAAACCGATTGAAGTTCTACGTCAGCCGGTTGAAGAGTTGTAACCGGATACGATTTGATCGTTTCTGTAGTTGTCATTCCGGCAGGCTTCCTGGAGCATGCACCTAAAGTCAGGAGTACCATAACTCCGAACCCAATTCCTTTTAAATTTCTGTAATTCATTTATTGCTTATTTATTGTTTGTTTAATTTGTTTCTTGTTGATGTTGAGTGCCGGTCATCCCGAATTTATTTCGGGATCTCTTAATTAGAGAGACCCTGAAACAAGTTCAGGGTGACGTGCTCCCGACAGAAAAAGCTTAACACAACACTAGATCAGTTTTCCCGAATTTGTTTTAATCTGTTCAATGACCTTATCGAAAGTACTCAGTTCATTTTCGGTTAAGCCTTCCATTAAATCAATTGTCACTTGTGTTTCAATCTCAACAAACCTTATCATTAGTTCTCTGCCAGTTTCTGTAAGTTTCAGAATATTCCGTCGTCGATCATTGGCATCCACCACACGGCAAATAAAATTTTCGTTTTCCAGTGCATTTACCATTCGAAGAATAACCGATTTATCTTTCCCCATCATTTCAGCAATTTCCTGCTGAACCAATGAATTATCGTGTTCACGGATCACCTTTAATATAATTAGCTGCTCCAATGGATAGGCGATACCTTGTTGTTTTAGCCGTGCTTTGATTGGGTTCATTATGGCCCAACGTAAAGGTGCTAGTGTTGCCCCAATCGGTTGAATTTGTCGTGTCATTTCGATTTTTATTACGCGACAAAACTAATAAGAATTAGTTGACAATAGCAACTAATATTCAGGTATTACAATAATTTAACATCAAGGTAAAGTAAAATGATCATTCGGCTCTTCTGGATATATAAAATCACAACATCGTTGAGTTAGCATAAATGAAAAGAAAACTCTATGCTAAATATTTAAATGTATTATTTGAATTTCGTAAGTTTGCCACATGATTAAAATTGAAAATATCAGCGAATTCGATCGGAATAAATTCGATTGCAACTCATTTCCCGAAGGTTTCAACAACAAAGGCGGACTGTTCAATGTTTTTCGGCTTGAGCCTTTTGTTGGCGACAAAGCTAAACCGGTGCCCTATAAGCGTCGCGATTTTTATAAAGTCACGTTGATGGTTGGTCAGGGTAAAATTCATTATGCCGATAAGGTAGTTGATATCGAGAAGCAAGCGTTGGTTTTTTCGAATCCGTTGATTCCATACAAATGGGAACACACCGACACAATCCGAGGTGGCTTCTTTTGCGTTTTTAATCAGGAATTTTTCCACAACTATGGGTATTTAAGCCAGTACGAAGTTTTCCAGCCTAACGGTACACATGTATTTGATTTGTCGGATGAACAAGCGCTTCAGGTAAGTTCGCTGTATGAGCGAATGTTTGAAGAAATTAACTCAGACTACCTCCATAAATACGACGTGCTGCGAACAATTGTGCTTGAGCTACTTCACTTTGCCATGAAAATGCAGCCCAATATGAGTATCGATCAACAGCAGATAAATGCCAATCATCGAATATCTTCCTTGTTTTTAGATCTTTTGGAACGTCAGTTTCCCATTGATGAAACGTTTCAAAAAATAGAACTACGTTCGGCCTCCGATTTTGCCAGCCAGCTGAATATTCATGTTAACCATTTAAACCGCGCTGTAAAAGAAACTACACAAAAAACCACCTCGCAGATTATTGCCGAGCGTATCGTTCAGGAATCAAAAATCCTTTTAAAACACAGCGTTTGGAGCGTGGCAGAAATAGCTTCGGCATTAGGTTTTAACGAGGTTACCCACTTCAACAACTTCTTTAAAAAACACATCCAGACGACACCACTTAAATTCAGAAATGTTTGATTTTTGTAATTTATTGTTTGTTTTTAGTTATTCTTTAATCTGAAAGCTTCGGATCTTTGTTCCGTAATTTAAAACATAAATTATGGACACAAAAATTCAGAAAAGAAAATTAGGAAACAGCAATTTGGAAGTCTCTTCCATCGGATTTGGCTGCATGGGTTTAAATTTCTCATACGGCCCGGCACCCGATAGAAAAGAAATGATTGCTTTGCTTCATAAAGCGGTTGAATTGGGAGTTACCTTCTTCGATACCGCCGAGGTTTATGGCCCATTAACCAACGAAGAACTGGTAGGTGAAGCACTTGCTCCTTATCGTCGGAACATCGTAATTGCCACCAAATTTGGATTCGAACTTGATCCCAATGGTGGTTCGCAATGGACAGGACTGAACAGTCGACCGGAACACATCAAAAAAGTGGTGGAGGGTTCTCTCAAACGATTAAAAACTGATGTCATTGACTTGTTGTATCAGCATCGTGTCGACCCCAATGTTCCTATTGAAGAAGTGGCTGGCGCCGTAAAAGATCTTATTCAGGAAGGGAAAGTCAAACATTTTGGTCTTTCGGAAGCCGGAGTGCAAACCATCCGTCGTGCACATGCCGTTCAACCAGTAACTGCATTGCAAAGCGAGTATTCTTTATGGTGGCGTGAACCAGAAACTGAGATATTACCGGTATTGGAAGAACTCGGAATTGGGTTTGTTCCTTACAGTCCGCTGGGAAAAGGTTTTCTAACTGGTAAAATGGACTCAACAACCAATTTCGACAAAACAGATTTCCGTAATACTGTACCCCGATTGTCGGTCGAAAACCGGAAAGCCAATCAGGCTGTTGTCGATTTAATTGCACAATTCGCAGAGCGTAGAAATGCGACTCCGGCACAAATAGCACTTGCCTGGTTGCTGGCCGAAAAACCATGGATCGTACCAATTCCCGGAACTACGAAACTGCATCGGTTGGAAGAAAACCTTGGAGCTGCAACCGTGCAATTGACAGCGGAAGAACTGCTCGACATTCGGACAGCTGCCGAAAAAATTACCATTCATGGACCCCGCTATTCCGAAGGTGCTCAAAAACTGATTAATCGCTAATTCGACTACGAACAATGAGCAATAAAATATTGATTCTTTCATCCAGTCCGCGAAGGGGTGGAAATTCCGACTTGCTTTGTGACCAGTTTCTACGTGGGGCACAAGAGTCAGGTCATCAGGCGGAAAAGATTTTTCTGAAAGATAAAAAAATCAATTATTGTACCGGTTGCGGTGCTTGCGTCGAACGGAAGAAGGGCTGTCATCAAAAGGACGACATGACTGATGTCCTGAATAAAATGGTGGCTGCTGATGTGATCGTAATGGCTACACCGGTCTACTTTTATGCCATGTGCGGACAGATGAAAACATTGATTGACCGCACCTGCGCCCGCTATACCGAAATTAGCGGGAAACAGTTTTATTTCATTGTCTCAGCGGCCGATGAAAACAAGCAGGCTATGGAGCGGACACTGGAAGAGTTTCGTGGATTTACTGATTGTCTGGACGATGCAACAGAAAAGGGAATTATTTATGGAACCGGAGCATGGAAAGTTGGAGACATTAAAGGAAGTCAAGCTATGAAACAGGCATTTGAAATGGGTAAAAACGTATAAAAGAGAGAATTATGAGTTTAAGTAAAACTGCCACTAAAAACCATGAGGAACTATTTCCCAATTATCAGTCAACTTTAAAAGTAACAGATCCGGAGTTGATCGAAGTCTTCGACAATTTTGCATTTGATGAAGTATTGACTTACGGAAATCTGGATCAAAAAAACCGGGTCATGATGATTCTGGGTTCAACTATTGGCTGCCAGGCTTTAAGTGAATATAAGATTATGGTTGGAGCTGCATTGAATATCGGGATTAGCCCAGTTGAAGTAAAAGAAATACTTTATCAGGCAGTACCTTATGTGGGAATAGCCAAAGCGCTCGACTTTATTCATGCCACCAATGAAATTTTGCAAAATCGTGGAGTTGCATTACCTCTTGAAAGTCAATCGACCACCATAGCGGAAACCCGCTACATCAAAGGGCTGGAAGTCCAAAAAACAATCTTTGGTGAGATGATCGACAAGATGTATCAGGATTCGCCGGCAAATCAGTTGCACATTCAGCACTATCTATCAGCAAACTGCTTTGGTGATTATTATACACGCAATGGCCTGGATCTGAAAACCAGAGAACTATTAACCTTTTCGATTATTCTATCCTTGGGAGGATGTGAACCACAATTAAAGGGACATGTTCAGGGAAACCTAAACATAGGGAACGACAAACAAATATTACTAAGTACAGTTACACAATTATTGCCATATGTTGGATATCCAAGAACTTTAAACGCAATTAAGTGTATTAATGAAGTTATTCCAGAATAAAACCAGATAGAAACATTAAAATGAACAGAAGAATCTTTTTATTAGTAGTAATTATAATATTAATTGCGGATATGGATTTATATGCACAATTACCATCAAAGAAGATTCTGGTAGCCTATTTTTCTCATAGCGGAAATACACGCATTGTTGCGGAACAAATCAAAAGAGCTACAGATGCTGATATTTTTGAAATTAAGCCGGTAACTGATTATCCTGATGATTATAACACGGTTGTAGCGCAGGCTAAAAAGGAAATAAATGCCAGCTACAAACCCGAACTGAAAACAAAAGTCAAGAACATTAAGTCATACGATGTAATTTTTATTGGTTCGCCCAATTGGTGGAGTACCATTGCTCCTCCAGTAGCGACCTTCCTATCAGCCTGTGATTTTGAAGGTAAGCTTATTGTTCCATTCATCACGCATGAGGGAAGCCGTATGGGACATAGCGTTGCTGATATTAAAAAGCTTTGTCCCAAATCAACAGTTCTGGATGGTCTTCCTGTCAGAGGAGGAGCTGTTAAGGAAGCGAATGACGATGTGGTAAGATGGTTGCGTGAAATTAAAATGACAAACTAACAGCGTTTTAACGCTTAAAATGTTGAGTTTATGCTACAAAAAATTAGAAGGACGGCTGCCATAATTTGTTTTATACTAACAAGCTTGTTGTTCTTTGATTTTTCCGGGATCTTGCACCATTGGTTAGGATGGCTTGCCAAAATACAATTTATACCTGCATTACTGGCTCTGAATGTTGGTGTTGTATTTATGCTTATCGCAATGACATTGTTTTTTGGAAGGGTCTATTGTTCAGTAATTTGTCCCCTTGGAGTATTTCAAGACTTTGTTTCGCGAGTAGCCGGGAAAAGGAAGAAAAACCGATTTACTTTTTCACCAGCACTTCACTGGTTGCGATATGGGGTCTTATTCTTGTTTATTATTGCTTTTATTTCCGGACTCGGTTTGTTTGTCGCTTTTCTTGAGCCATATAGTATCTATGGACGTATTGCTTCCAATTTAATAGCTCCGCTATATCAATGGGTGAATAACCTGCTTGCATATTTCTCGGAACGCATAAATAGTTACTCTTTTTATTCGGTTGATGTGTGGATAAAAAGCATCTTAACTTTTGTGACTTCTATTGTTACTTTGGTTGTGATTGCTGTTTTGGCATGGTGCAATGGACGGACATACTGTAATACTATTTGTCCGGTTGGAACCATATTAGGTTTTTTTGCCAGGTATTCGTTACTAAAGCCGGTAATAAACCCTGAAAAATGCAATGAATGTGGCTTGTGCTCTCATAACTGTAAGGCTTCGTGCATTGATCCAAAAGCTCATAAAATTGATTACAGTCGATGCGTGGCCTGTATGGATTGCATCGATAGATGTCGTCGGAAAGCTATTAAATATGAGTTGCGAAAAAAAACGAGCAGAGTAGAAATAGGTATCAGCCCACAAATAGTCGGAAAAAATAGTAACTCGCGTCGTAATTTTCTTTCGACTACTGCATTATTTGCGGTTGCTACCACCTTAAAAGCACAGAATAACGTAGATGGGGGATTGGCTATTATCAAGGACAAAAAAAATCCGGTCCGATTGACACAAATTACGCCAGCCGGATCTTTCGGTGCATCTAATTTCACACAACATTGTACCGCCTGTCAATTGTGTATATCTGTCTGCCCAAATCAGGTATTACATCCTTCTAACAGACTGGCTTCGCTAATGCAACCGGAAATGTCGTATGAGCGTGGTTACTGTCGCCCGGAATGTGTGAGGTGTTCTGAGGTTTGTCCTTCCGGAGCAATAAAAGCTATTACAACATCTGATAAATCATCTATTCAAATAGGCCATGCCGTCTGGATAAAGGAAAACTGTGTGGTGAAAACGGATAATGTCAGTTGTGGTAATTGCGCCCGTCATTGTCCTGTCGGAGCGATACATATGGTTCCAGATGATGCTAACAATAAAGAGTCGCTGAAGATCCCGGTAATTAATACCGAACGCTGCATTGGCTGTGGAGCCTGTGAAAATCTTTGTCCATCTCGTCCATTTAGCGCAATCTATGTTGAAGGACATGAAAGACACCGAATCATTTGATCTTTTTGTAGAAATATAAAATGTATGAAAGAAAAGAACAATAGAAATACTGACCGTCGAAAATTTCTGAAAGTATTGGGTTCAGGAGCAATTGCTTCAACATCTGTTTTTTATGGATGTAAGCAGACAAATAATTTTTCTGTAGGAAAGTCTGATGCGGGTAATGTGCCAATAGATAAAATGACCTGTCGTATAACTCCGAATACAGGAGATAAGGTGTCTATTCTGGGATATGGCTGTATGCGTTGGCCAACCCGTCCTAAAGCAAAAGGTGTAGGTGATGTGATTGATCAGGACGCAGTAAACAAATTGGTTGATTATGCCATTTCGCATGGGGTAAATTATTTCGACACCTCGCCCCGATATATCATGGGACTTTCGGAGAAAGCAACAGGTATTGCACTAAAACGACATCCTCGAGATAAGTACTACGTTGCAACAAAATTATCAACATTTCCCGATGACAGACAGTTACGTTCCCGTGAAGGTTCGCTTGACATGTATCATAACTCTTTTAAAGAATTACAGGTCGATTATATCGATTATTATCTGCTTCATGGAGTTGGTATTGGCGGAATGGATGCCATTAAAGAACGTTTTTATGATAACGGTATTCTTGATTTTTTGCTGGAAGAACGGAAGGCTGGACGCATTAGAAATCTGGGATGGTCGTACCATGGTGATGTTGCTGTTTTTGATTATTTACTGTCATTGGATATTAAATGGGATTTTGTTCAGATACAGCTAAATTATGTAGACTGGAAACATGCTTCCGGATGGAATACTAATGCAGAGTACCTTTATGGCGAATTGTCAAAACGCAATATTCCGGTTGTGGTTATGGAACCTATTTTAGGTGGTCGGTTGGCAAAATTAAACGATTATTTAGTGGCACAACTCAAACAGAGAAGGCCTGAAGATAGTGCTGCATCATGGGCATTTCGTTTTGCCGGTTCGTTCCCCGATGTACTTACCGTATTGAGTGGGATGACCTATCTGGAACATTTGCAGGATAATATACGAACGTTTTCACCATTGGAACAGCTTACTAATGAAGACCTGGTTTTTCTCGAAGAAACAGCACAGATGTTATTAAAATATCCTACTATTCCATGTACTGAATGCAAATATTGTATGCCTTGTCCTTATGGATTGGACATTCCAGGTGTTTTTGCTCACTATAATCGCTGTATAAACGAGGGTAATATACCCAAAAGTATTCAGGACGAAAACTACAGAAAGGCTCGCCGCATTTTCCTTATAGGCTATGATAGGAGTGTACCCAAACTCAGGCAAGCCAATCATTGTATCGGATGTAACCAGTGTATTGAAGCTTGCCCGCAACAGATTAACATTCCGAAAGAAATGGAGCGGATTGATACATTCGTCGAACAATTAAAACAAGGAACTACTCTCTGATTCTTAGCGGAAATATCGAGGGAGTTCAATTAAAAAATTGGAAACTATGCAAAAAGTAATATTAAATAATGGTGTTGAAATGCCTCTGGTAGGTTTTGGTGTTTATCAGATACCCGATGCTGAAGAATGTGAACGATGTGTTTTGGAGGCAATAAGAACTGGTTATCGTCTGATTGATACGGCAGCAGCTTACATGAATGAAAAAGCGGTGGGTAATGCTATCAGGGAAAGTGGAGTTCAAAGAGAAGATCTTTTTATTACTACGAAACTTTGGATTCAGGATGCCGGATATGAAAGCACAAAAATTGCATTTGAGAAATCACTAAAAAACCTGCAACTCGATTATCTCGATTTGTATCTGATTCATCAGCCTTATGGCGATGTTCATGGTTCCTGGCGAGCTATGGAAGAATTGTATCAGGCCGGTAAAATCCGGGCCATTGGAGTCAGTAATTTCCAGCCCGATAGGGTAATGGACTTAATGATTTTCAATAAAGTAGTGCCAGCAGTGAATCAGGTTGAAACACACCCTTTCTGTCAGCAAATAGAAGCTGCAAAATTTCTCAGTGAAAATAATGTACAGATTGAATCATGGGGCCCATTTGCTGAAGGACGAAATAATCTGTTTGAAAATGAATTGTTGCTTTCTATTGCGAAAAAGTATCGAAAATCGGTTGCCCAGATTGTTCTTCGTTGGTTGACTCAACGCAATGTGGTTGTAATTCCAAAATCAGTTCACAAAGAACGGATGATCGAAAACTTCAATATTTTTGATTTTGAACTAAGTGCTGATGATATGGATGCAATGGCAAAGCTTGATACTAAAACCAGTAGCTTTTTCGATCATCGTGATCCGGAAATCGTGAAATGGATTGGTTCTTTAAGAAGAGATAAATTGTAGAGATAAACTGATTAGTTGAGAAACAAAAATGGCAAAAACAAAGAGTCTGATTGCTTATTATTCGCGCAAAGGCGAAAATTATGTGGAAGGAAACATTGTGTATTTACCCGTTGGTAATACTGAAGTAATCGCAAAGAAGATACAGAAATTAACCGGAAGCGATTTGTTTCAGATTGATACGGTTGAAGCATATCCGGATGACTATACCGAAACAACGCGGGTGGCACAGAACGAAAAACGGAAAAATGCCAGACCAAAGCTTACTGAAGTTGTTGATGAAATGAATGACTATGAAGTGATTTATCTGGGATACCCAAACTGGTGGGGAACTTTTCCCATGGCCGTTTTTACGTTTCTGGAGTCGTATGATTTTTCGGGAAAAACTATTGTTCCTTTTTGTACCCATGAAGGTAGTGGAATGGGCGATAGCGAACGCGATATCAAAAAACTTTGTTCTGAAGCAAAAGTGTTGTCTGGTATCGCGATTAAGGGTAGTCGCATATCTACTGCAGATAAAGATCTTGCCAACTGGCTGAAAAAACAAGAATAATTAACACTAAAAAAGGAGATTTTAATATGTATAATTTTGATTTTTACAATCCTACTCGGATTTTTTTTGGAAAAGACCGGCTTGACATGATTGATAAATCAGTTCCGGCTAATGCTAAGGTATTAATAACCTTTGGAGGAGGAAGTGCTAAAAAGAGTGGACTTATCGACAAGGTTAAAGCCAATCTGGGAACCCGGACTGTCGTTGAATTTGGAGGTATTGAGCCGAATCCACGTTATGAAACTCTGATGAAAGCAGCAGAAGTTGTTCGTAGCGAAAATATCGATTTTATTCTGGCAGTTGGTGGCGGTTCGGTAATTGATGGCACCAAATTTATTTGTCTGGCTTCTCATTACAAAGGAGATGCACGAGATTTGCTCAAGTTTGGATTTGCCCAGATTACTTCCAGTGTAGTCGAAAAAGTAGTATCGTTTGGGGCTGTACTGACCTTACCTGCTACCGGATCGGAAATGAATTGCGGAGCTGTAATCAGTTACGAACATGGGAAATTCCCGGTTATGAGCGAACTGGCCTATCCTAAATTTTCCATCCTTGATCCAACGTATACTTTTACGCTTCCCAAAATTCAGGTTGCTAATGGGGTGGTTGATGCCTTTGTTCACACCGTAGAACAATACCTAACCTATCCGGTAGATGCCAGAGTCCAGGATCGAATGGCTGAAGGTATTTTACAAACCTTAATTGAGATTGGCAAAACAACAGTTAATGAACCTGAAAACTATGATGCCCGGGCTAATCATGTTTGGGGTGCAACCATGGCCTTGAATGGAATAATTGCGGTAGGAGTACCGCAGGACTGGGCAACTCACATGATTGGACACGAACTAACCGCATTGTTTGGCATCGATCATGGACAAACCCTGGCAATTGTATATCCTGCATTATTGGAGGTATGTCGGGATCAAAAACGGGCTAAACTTTTGCAATATGCCGAACGTGTTTGGACCATTACCAATGGAAGTGATGATGAAAAAATAGATAGGGCAATACAGAACACACGGGATTTCTTTGAGAGTCTGGGCATAAAAACTCATCTTTCAGAATATGGTGTTACTGCCGATCAGATTCCTGAGGTAGTTGAACAACTTAAAGCTCATGGATTAACGGCACTGTCTGAAACAGGAGCTATTACTTTGGATGTAAGTCGGAAAATACTCGAAACTGCATTTTAGCCTGTTGAATATTTTGAAAAGGTAATAAACAACCGCTGTATCCGATAGGGGCAGCGGTTGTTTTTGTTTATTCCCTGGATATCTTAGTTTTATCGGGTGATCCATTATCTCACGCGTTTTCGGTGGATCGACCGGTTGATGGTATATACCTCACTGACAAAATATAAATTCTGGGGTCGCCGTTACAAAGCGTTAAAAGAGATCTGATTTTCAAATTCAATAGTTACTTTTGATTGCTTAAGATTGACGTACAAAACGAATTAAAATGATTTTACCAATTGTAGCATACGGACAGGGAGTTCTTCGTCAAAAATGTAAGGAGATAGATCCCAGCTATCCAAATTTGAACAATATTATGGCGGATATGTGGGATACCTTATATCCTGCAGATGGAACCGGACTTGCGGCACCTCAGATTAATCTTTCTATAAAATTGTTTATTGTTGATAGTATGGAAATCTATGACCGCATGGAGCCGGAAGAACGAGAGGAGTTTTTTGTCGGGGATCAGGGAATCGCCGAGACTTTTATCAATGCAAAAATTCTTTCGTATTCGGATGAAGAATGGATTGAGCAGGAGGGATGCCTGAGTATTCCGGGTTTATCGGAAAAGGTTGAACGTCCCTGGACCATTACCATTGAATATTTCGATAAGGATTTTCAGAAGCAAACTAAAACATATTCGGGTACAACAGCTCGGGTTATTCAACATGAGTATGACCACACGGAAGGTAAATTGTATTTAGACTATGTGAATCCATTGAAAAGGAAGTTACTTCAGGGGAAATTGGCTAAAATCTCCAAAGGGCTGGTTAAAACGAAATACAAAATGAGCTAACTGTGTGATTTTTGATAATTCTGAACGTTATGAAAATTTGTCCCAATTGTAAGGAAGAAGTTGAAGATAATTTCGATATGTGCTGGAACTGCCAGTACAGTTTTTCAGCATCAAAAGTTTTGAAAAGTAGTGAATTCAATGTGGTTTGTCCGGCATGCTATGCGGAGATTGACCGAAAATTGCGTTTTTGTCCGTATTGCAAGTTCGATCTGACAAAGAATAGTGAAATCGGTCGGCCAAAGATTCCCGGAACTGTAAAAAAGATTGACTGTTTGCGCTGTCATGTTCCGATGTCATACAATGGAAACTTTAGGTTTCACGAAGGAATGCATATGGGTGTATTTGGCGATCTGTTTGAGTTGTTTGAAAATCGGGAGTCTTTTGATTTATACTACTGTCCCCAATGTGGAAAAATTGAATTCTTTTTGCCTGAAATAGAGTAGTTTTATAAATTCGAGTTTAATCTTAAATCGTACAATTATGGCATCTTCCGAAGAAAATTTCAGCTGTTGTCCTCCATTTGATCCTAATCCATGGGATGATCAAATTATTGAATGGCAAAACAAACGGTTCATTAAAGATAAGGTTTGTACACTTTTTTACATGCCATTGAATTTTGGTAAAGTAATTAAACGGCTCGATCAGAAAGTTACTGCTGCTGGTGCTGTAATGGCCGATTGGCTTTGTCTTTCCGATCATACATCGAAATGGAATATGGATATTTATCTGGCTGTTGACCGAGAAGTGGCAGATGCAGAAAATGTTACTTTAAGTGGAAAATTCTTCAGTAAAGTTTATGAAGGGCCTTTCAAGGATACCGATAAATGGTGTAAAGATTTTGAAAGTTGTGCATCGGTAAAAGGATACAACATTAAAAAATGGTACATGTGGTACACCACCTGTCCGAAATGTGCTAAAAAATATGGCAAAAATTATGTGGTGATCGTCGGGAAGATAGAGTAGTATTCACGGCAAACTGATACGATAAATTTAAATTTATCGTATTAGCTTGTTCGTTCTATTTCAACACAGCATCCCATAAAATTTCTACAGGATGTGCTACTTTTCGTCCGGTTCCTTCTTCAATATGATGGCGACAGGAAGTTCCCGGAGCAGCAATAATCTCTGTTGGCTCAGCTTTTCGGACTGCCGGAAATAAATCCAATTCTCCGATTTGCATGCTCAATTCGTAGTGTTCTTTTTCGTAGCCAAACGAACCGGCCATTCCGCAGCATCCACTTTTAATTTCAGTAACCGAATAATTTTTGGGTAATTCGAGTATCTTTTTGGTCGGGATAGTTGATGCAACTGCTTTTTGCTGGCAATGTCCATGAAGCCGAATGACTTTGGTCTCATGAGTAAATTGCTTGGAGGTAATCGTATCTTTCTCCATTGCCCTGACCAGAAACTCTTCCAGCATTAGTGTATTTTTTGCAAGCTCACGAGCTTTGGGTTGCAAGGAAGCAGCTACCAGTTCCGGGTATTCGTCGCGGAAACTCAAAATGGTTGAGGGTTCAATGCCGATCAGCGGATTTTGTTCTGAAACGATTCCTGCAAGTTGCAAAACGTTGAATGTAGCTACTTCCTTGGCTTTGCGCAGTAAGCCTTTGGATAGAAATGTTCGTCCACTTTCCTGATGTTTCGGAATCACAACTTCATATCCCAGTTTGTTTAGCAACAGAATAGCTTTAATTCCGATATGGCTTTCGTTGTAATCGGTAAACTCATCAGCAAAAAGGAAAACCTTTCCATTTGGGCTTATTCCCGAAGTGTCTTGTTTCTTTTGCCAACTTCGCAGTGTTTGTGCTGATAGTTGAGGTATCTTACGTTCAGGAGCAAATCCGATAGCTTTTTTGAATAAATAATTTTGGGTTATTCGGTTTGTTATTGGGCGGAAGTACATTCCCAAACGATTGATTTGTGGCAGATAGGCTATTAGCAATGAACGTAGTGGAATCCGATGCAGATCGTAGTATTGTTGCAGAAATTCAGCTTTGAACTTTGCCATATCAATGTTCGAGGGACATTCAGATTTGCAGGCTTTGCACGATAAGCAAAGGTCTAATACCTGCATCACTTCTTTTGAATCGAAAATGTTTGTGTTTTTGGGACGAGTCAGGTATTCGCGCAGAATATTGGCCCGTGCCCGGGTCGATTTATCTTCATCGCGGGTGGTCATGTACGAGGGACACATGGTTCCGCCTATTTTATTGCTTTTGCGGCAGTCTCCCGAGCCGTTGCACATTTCAACAGATCGCAGTAAATCGCCATGCGGAGCATAATCGAAGAGGGTATTGGCCTTAAACGACGGTTGTCCCATCTGTAGTCGAAGGTCTTTGGTTATTGGAGGTGTATCCACAATTTTCCCGAGATTCAGAATGTTTTGAGGATCCCAGGTATATTTCAGTTTTCGGATGAGTTCGTAGTTGTGTTTTCCAAGCATCAAAGGGATAAATTCACCACGTAACCGGCCATCGCCATGTTCTCCACTCAGTGATCCCCTGAATTTCTTGACCAGTTTGGCCATATCAAGAGCCAGCGAACTGTATATTTTCACATCTTCCGGATCTTTTAAATTCAGTAAAGGCCGAAGGTGCAGTTCGCCGGTGGCAATATGACCGTAATAGACACAGGCTAATCCATGATGGGAAATCATCTGATCAAACTCACGGATGTAATCGGGTATATAATCGGGAGCAACTGCGGTATCTTCAATCACTGTCACATTTCGTTTATCGCCCGGAATGTTCGACAGTAAGCCCAGACCGGCTTTACGAAGTTCCCAGATTCGTTTAATGCTATCCTTGTCGGTGAAAAGAGGGTAGTGGTAACCATATCCTTCTTTCCGAAGGTCTTCTTCCAAAGCCCTGGCTTTAGCTTGAATCTCCTCTTCGGTATTTGCCGAAAATTCTACCGTCAGGATGGCTTGGGGATCTCCTTCGATAAAAAAACGGTTTTTACGTTGTTCGATATTTTCGAGTGTACAATTTAAAATAATGCTGTCGGTTAATTCAATTGCATCCGGAAAATGGCGCAGAGCAATCAAATTCCCGTAGAATGACTCTTCCAGTGTTTTAAAATGTACGCATACCAATCCCTGATGTTTGGGGGGAAGTGGTACTACATTTAGCTTGATTTTAGTGATAAAAACCAGCGTTCCCTCTGAACCGGTAATCAGTTTACAGAAATTGAATGCTTTACCATTTCTACTAAACGGATCTGATTCGAGTAACATATCCAGAGCATATCCATTGTTTCTTCGGGTAACCTTCGGATCCGGGAATTCTTTACGTATTTCGTCCTGATTGAACGGATCACTTAGTGTTTCGTGAATGTTCTGATAAATTTTTGTTTCCAGAAGTTCCGGATCTCCGGAGCATTTTTGCTGAAATTCTTCAGCGCTAAGTGCTTTAAAATTCACTTCAGAACCATCCGACAATATTCCTTCTACTTCCAAAATGTGATCGCGGGTACTGCCATAAATCAGCGAATGCAGTCCGCAGGAATTATTTCCCAGCATTCCACCAATGCAACAGCGGTTGGCTGTTGAGGTTTCCGGTGCAAATTGCAATCCATGTTTTGCCAGGAACTGGTTCAGTTCAGCTGCAATTACTCCGGGTTCTACTTCAATCCATCGTTCTTCTGCATTGAAATGGCCAATTTTATTCAGGTATTTTGATACGTCCACTACAATTCCGGAACCGACCACCTGACCAGCCAACGAAGTGCCTCCAGCCCGTGGAATAACCGAAGTGCCTATCCTTCGTGCAAAGTGGATGATCTTTCTAATATCTTCCTTGTTTTTGGGGCGGGTTACAGCCTGAGGCATTTCCCGGTACGACGAAGCATCGGTGGCGTAAAGCACTTTCTGTACCTGATCGGTATAAACGTCACCTTCGAGTGCATTCTTAAGCGGAAAAAAGAGGTCGGTTGGTTTCACAAATGAGCTTTTAAAAGACGATTTCAAAAATAAGGTTTTGAATGGTGTGATACTGCGGTTGAGGATTTTTTATCCGGAAATTTGAAAATATTTTGTGGTTGTGCCATGTTTTGGCATACCGGTATCATAGCTTTGTGAAAAAGAACTACTTTAGATGTCAAATAGTTATGAACCTGCATGAAGACGTGAATGCTTTGGAAAGTATTCTTTTAAGCCTAAATAATCTTTTAGAAGATAATAACCTGAGTAAAACAAAATGGGATCGTATTGTGAAAAAGTTGAAGAAGCTTTGTGATCCTAAATTTGGATTGGTTGATTTTAAGTATTTCGATGAAAAGAGATTGAAGAAAGCAGGCTTACAACGGCAAAAGGGGATTCGGCTGAGAAATTTTGAATATGCATGTAACCAGCTTTATCTGGAATGGGTTTGTCAGAAATACATTGAGTTGAGAAAGCTCATTGCTATTGATCGATCAAGGTTCATATTTGAGAAAAACTTCCTGATTTTTTGTCACTATGGAACTTCTCCTAATGATGCGCGAATCATCACTTATATTTTAAAAGAGGATCGTTATTTGAAATTGAATATTAAAATATAAAAGACTAATGGCCAGAGATCTATTTAATCGGTATATGTGGTTGGCAGACACCATTTATAAAGCAAAGCGGATAACATTTGCCGAACTAAACCGAAAATGGGAAAACAGTAATCTTTCGGATGGGAATGTGATTCCCTTGCGAACCTTTCATAACCACAAAAAAGCTATTGAAGAATTGTTTGATATTGTGATTCAGTGTGATGGTCGTACCAACGAATACTATATTGAGGATACTCAGGGTGTTGGTGATAAAACATTGATCCATTGGTTGTTGAATAGTTTTTCAATCAGCAATGTTATTCGGGATAGCCGAAGTATTCAAGAGCGGATAATTCTGGAAGATATACCTTCGGCTCATGAATATTTAAGCATTTTGTTGATGCCATGCGTGATAACAGGATCGTTAAGGTTTGGTATCGTTCGTTTTTTCAGGATAAAACAATAGAGATCGAGCTTTATCCATATTTTGTAAAATTGTTTAACCGAAGATGGTATGTTTTTGGTCGAACTGCAAAAGAGGAGCTTGTTAAGGTTTATGCTCTTGATCGTGTTGAAAACATGATTATAAAAGGGGAGAGCTTTGAATATCCATCCGATTTTTTACCTGAAAATCATCTGTTGGATTCTTTTGGAATCATGAAGATGGCAGATGTTGTGCCTGTTGATATTATTCTGAAAGCATACAAAGAGCATCCAAAATATTTGAGGGCCTTACCATTACATCATTCGCAAATCGAATTGGAAAAATCAGACGACTACTCGCTTTTCAAATTTAGATTAGCTCCAACTTACGATTTTTATCAGGATATATTTAGCAGACGAGAGAATGTTGAAATCGTTTCTCCGCCGGAGGTTCGGAATGAATTCAAGCGAATATTAACTCAAATCGCTAAATATTATGGAGACTGAAAGACCAAGGAAATATGGTCGTCTGATCTTATTTCTAGCCATTGCTGCACTTTTTATCTATACCAATCCTGATGAAAAAATGCATCTCGACTTTGTAAGGCGACTTCTTCATCGGGAGATTGAAAAGAAACCGTCGACTACGGGAGGCTTGGTATTGGCTTATGAACTGGTTTTGGGTGAACAACGGTTTGATAATCTGTTGAAAGATAAAGTACGAGTGAAGAATTATATCTTCTTTTCTTTGACAGAAGCTCAGGTTACAGATCAAAAAGAAATCATAGCCATTGGATTACTGGGAAATATTTACTCTATGGAAGATGTTAAAAATGAGTTTGATAGTTTTCGTATTAAATATAATCGGTAAATTGGGGAGATTTTAAAACCTAAAAAAAATGCCATGAACAAAGAACAGATTATTGAAGTGTTTAAAGAATTAAGTGAAATCTCAAAATGTACAAATAAGAAAACGCATGATACCATTTGTAGATATAAAGATGCGATATCTCTAAATGATGATCATTCTCAGAATTCGAAGACTAGCCCTGGAAAATTTAAAGAATTTGAAGAAAGAAAAAATGGAGAAGTTGGCTACCAAAGAGAAATAATGGAATCCAAGAGTTCTGTGGTTAATGGAGAGCACGTTCTTTGGTGCGATATTGAAATTCCTATTGTTTTTGGAGGTAATCCTAGACGGAATTGCCTTGATTTATTGGGCTATACGGATGCTGGTAAGATTATTATTTGCGAGTTAAAACATATAGGAAAATCAACAAATGACTGTAATCCATTAATTTCAGGTTCTCAAATTCTGTATTATTATTATGAGATTCTAAATAATCTTGAAAAGATTAAAAAATGTAAAATTTTGCATACGAATGCAAGAAACCCTGAAAAGATAGTCTGGGATAATGTTCAAAATAACATAGAAATTATTGTTGTTGCGAATAAGTTATATTGGGACAGGTATTCTAATGAAAATTGGTTTCGGTGTAAAGATGATCGACATTCGAAAGGAGTTATTTTTAATCTGTTTGAAAAATTGGGTGTCTGTTTTTATCAGGCAGAAAAGGGTACTAATAGTAATAATTTTGTATGGACAAAAATCGAGTAGTTTTAACCGTCCATCGAGGTACAAATCAAGTTGGCGGTAGCTGCGTCGAGATAGCTACCGCTACAACCAAAATTCTAATTGATATTGGCTTACCTCTTGATAGCAAAATCAATTGTTCTGAAGATTTGAAACAATACCTTCCCCCAATAGAAGGGTTTATTGATGCTGTATTTATTAGTCACTACCATCTTGATCATCATGGCTTATTGTCGGTGATAGACTCCTCAATACCGGTTTTTGCCAGTGCCGCCACAGAAAAAATGTTCAAGATCAATGAGGCATTTCTTAAGAAGCCACAAGTTAAAAACCTACGGATTATTGAGGCGAAAACTCCGGTAATGATTGGAGATATACGGGTTACTGCCTATATTGTTGACCATTCGGCGTATGATGCAATGGCCTTTCTGATAGAAGCTGATGGGAAGAGAATCCTATATTCCGGGGATATTCGAATGCATGGGGTAAAAGAAAGTTTATACAAGAACTTGCCTCAAGATGTTGATTACCTGATTCTGGAAGGTACAAACATGGGTAATCCGGAATGTCGGAATGAAACAGAGCTGGCAGTTTGTACCCGTTTTGCCGATTTGTTCCTGAAATATCCTGATCGTATTAATTACGTTTGGTGTGCCGGGCAAAATATTGACAGGCTTGTTCAAATTTATAAAGCATGTCTGAAAATGGGCAAGATATTCGTTCCAGATGTTTACGTGGCTAATGTACTGCGCGAAATTCATGAGATAAACAAGAACATACCATCAGCAGCATCACATCGGGATATTCGGGTTTGGTTTACTCCCAAAGAAATGCCAGAGCATAGGTGTTTTTTTTACCGAATGAATCCGTTCAAAATAAAGAGTAGTGAAATAAGACAATCTCCGGAGAAATATGTGGTGATTATTCGCCCGTCTTTATTGAAATATATCAAGCAAATCGATGCTTCTCAAGCAAATCTGATAACTTCAATTTGGAAAAATTATAAAATTAGGGAAGAAAATAGACCATTATACGATTGGGCTTATTCAAAAGGCTATGAAGAACATGCTGTTCATACAAGTGGTCATGCAGATGTACATGGTTTAAAAATGATTGTGAAGTACGTTTGTCCGAAGCTTATCATTCCAATTCATACACAGTATAAGGCGAGCTATTCGAAACTGTTTAGCAATGTTGTTGAGCTAAATGACGGAGAAAAATTTGTCATATGATTCATCTGAGGTTGTAAGGTCGTGATGGATTGACATTAAAAGAACTGAAAACGTGGCTCAATTCAATCGTCTTTAGGAGTATTTGTGCAATCGATTGTTTTGTTAGTGTCCTGTGCTACTTTTTATTGTGTCATTTTGTGTATGTTTTTTATCAGTTTAGTTCAATATTTTCCTCAAAGGTCTGGTACTGCCCGGTTTATTTTAAGTACTTTTGAAGCGTTTTTTACCATAAAGTTTAAACTTTGAATTAAAAATGGAAATTTTAGAACGTGTGTTTCAGAACGCACAGAAAAACCAAAAAAGAATAGTTCTACCTGAAGGAACTGAGCCTAGAACCCTTAAGGCAACAGAAATTATCGTAAGTCAGAAACTAGCTCAGCTTATTCTTCTGGGAAATCCGGAGGAGATCAAAAAAGAAGCAAAATCATTAGGAGTTACTATTGACGGAGTTACGATTGTTGATCCGAAAACCGATAGCAAAAGGGAAACCTATGCCAACCTGATGGTTGAAATGCGCAAAAGCAAAGGTCTGACGAAGGAAGCTGCGCTCGATTTATTGAACGATCCTTTGTATTTTGCTTGTCTGATGATTAAAAATGGTGATGCCGATGGAGAATTGGCTGGAGCCATTAATGCTACGGGGGATGTGCTTCGTCCGGCTTTACAGTATGTAAAAACCATGCCTGGAGTTAGTGTCGTTTCCGGAGCATTTCTGATGTTTGTGAAAGATCATCAATATGGCGAAAATGGAATTTTGGTTTTTGCCGATTGTGCAGTAATGCCCGATCCTAATGAACAGCAACTTGCAGAAATTGCTGTTACTACAGCAAAAACAGCAAAAACACTGGCCGGAATGGATCCTCGTGTAGCGATGTTGAGTTTCTCAACCATGGGAAGTGCCCAGCATGCGCTGGTTGATAAAATGGTGAATGCTACCCGCATTGCCAAAGAGATGGATCCTTCGTTGAAAATTGACGGAGAAATGCAACTGGATGCTGCCTTGGTTCCTGAGGTTGGTCGTTTAAAAGCACCAAAGAGTGAAGTTGCAGGAAAAGCTAATGTTTTGGTGTTTCCAGGTTTGGAAGCGGCCAATATTGGATACAAACTGGTTCAACGTTTGGGAAATGCTGAAGCAATTGGCCCTGTGTTACAGGGGATGGCTGCTCCAATCAACGACCTTTCCAGAGGATGTTCGGTTAACGATATCGTGAATATGGTTGCAATTACTGCAAATCAGGCCGCAGCACTATTCAAATAAATAAATTCAATACACAAGATATGTCGAGTGATGTGATTTACGAACCAATTGAAGATTTTGGTTTAAGTAAAAAAGACAGAAGCAAAACACTTTTTTCGAAAATTGGTGTTGTCGGGTGTGGACTGGTTGGCCAGAATATAACCCGGATTGCCAGTTTTAATGGAATCGAAGTTGTTTTTATTGAAGTTAGTGAGGCTAAAATTCAGGAAGCTTTCACGAATATTGAAAAGATGCTTGATGAGCGTATTGACCACTGGAGTTTAACTCAGGGTGAAAAACGTGCAATCATGTCGCGTATAAAAGGGTCGCTTGATTATAATGACCTGAAAGGATGCGACTTCGTTATTGAAGCTATTCGTGCTGTCGATCGTGGCGGAAAGCTTAAGGAGCGGAAAGATATTTTTCAGAAAATAGAGGAAGTTGTTGATGACGATTGTATTATCGCGACCAATTCAACGACTATTGTAATCACCGAATTAGCATCTGGTTTGCGTAATCCGGGACGTTGCGTAAGTCTTCACTTTCTGGTTTCTTCACCGGAAGCCCGTATTGTGGAAGTCGTTCGTGGGTTATACACTTCAGATGAGTCTTATTTAAGGGTGTGTAAATTCGTGACCTTAATTAATCGGAAGATTATACCGGTTGAAGAATCGGCTGGTTTGGTTAGTGTGCGCATGTTTGTTGTCTTAGTCAACGAAGCCTGCGAAATTCTGATGGAAGGTATTTCGACGGTCGACGATATCGATCAGATTATGAAAATCGGTTTGGGAATGCGTCTTGGACCATTTGAAGTAGCTGATAAGATGGGATTGGATAAGATTGCCCGTTGGATGGACAATATATACAATGAATTTGGTGAAATTCGTTACAAACCAAATCCATACATTCGGAGACTGGTTCGTACCCGTCATCTGGGAGTCGAATCCGGAGAAGGGTTTTATAAATATGATAGCGAAGGAAAGAAGATCATTCCGGAGAAAAAACAAGGTTGTTGATTTCAATCGCATCGTTCAACTAAAAACTAATAGAATGAAGATTCTTGTATTAAATTGCGGAAGTAGTTCCATTAAATATCAGTTGTTCAACATGACCGATCGTTCGGTTATTTCCAAAGGAGGAGTTGAAAAACTGGGCATGAAAGGAAGCTTTCTCAAACATGTCCGTCAGGATGGACAGGTTGTTGTTTTTGAAGGTGAAATATTAGATCATAAAATAGGGGTTGAATATATTCTGGGTGTGTTGACCAGCGAAAAACACGGATGTCTGAAAGGACTTGATGAGCTGGATGCTGTTGGTCACCGCGTAGTTCATGGGGGGGAACGGTTCAATTCAAGTGCCCTTTTAACCGAAGAAATTTTGGATGAGGTTATTAAATGTATTGATATTGCTCCTTTGCATAATCCACCAAACCTCAAGGGTATTCGGGCTATGGAAGAATTGGTTCCGGGAATTCCTCAAGTGGGTGTTTTTGATACAGCTTTCCATCAAACAATGGAGCCTAAGGCTTACATGTATGGTATTCCTTATGCTCTCTATAAAAAATATGGCATCCGTCGTTATGGCTTCCATGGAACCAGTCACCGTTATGTAACTAAACGTGCCTGTGATTTGCTTGGCGTTGATTACGGAACTCAGAAGATTATTTCCTGTCATTTGGGAAACGGAGCTTCCATTGCAGCTGTTAAAAACGGAAAGTCGATGGATACCTCCATGGGATTTACGCCAATAGAAGGTCTGGTAATGGGAACCCGTTGTGGTGATCTGGATTTTGGCGTTGTTCAGTATATCATGGAAAAGGAAGAAATTGGAATCAAATCGGCTAGCACGTTATTTAACAAACATGCCGGTATGCTTGGTATTTCAGGCGTTTCTTCGGATATGCGTGAGATTGAAGCTGCTAAACAGGAAGGTAATGAACGGGCGGCTTTGGCACTCGAACTCTACAACTATCGGGTGAAAAAGTATATTGGTTCTTATATTGCAGCAATGGGCGGTTTAGATATTTTGATTTTTACCGGAGGAATTGGTGAAAATTCGGATTATACCCGTGATGGAATTTGTACAGAACTTGAGTGCTTGGGGATTTCGATGGATTTTCAAAAGAATAAAGGATACCGAAGCGAAGGATTGGTTAGCACTCCTGATTCGAAGGTGAAAATCATGGTTGTTCCTACTGATGAAGAATTAGTGATTGCTTTGGATACTCAGGAAATTGTTTTTGGAGCTACTAAATCGTAAGCTATTTTTGATGAATTTCTGACAATTCATAAGCGGCTTACTTTTTTCGTAAACATATTGAAAGGTCCGGTGTTTAACAACATCGGACCTTTTGTTTTTCAGCGGTTTAAAAACATCTTTGTGACTGAACATTGTCCTGTATTTATTGGTTCTGAAATGGTAATTTTGTGTACTAAATAATTTGTTTATGAAACTGGAACGTCTAGCCGATTTGTATGATTATACCCGGTCACTCGAAAAAAGGACTATTGTTGCTGTTAATGCAATTGATGGACATACCTTGGAAGCAATTGCCGAAGCGGTGAAGCTGGGGATTGTTTCTGCTGTGGTTACCGGAAATCGTGCGAAAATCCTTGATCAGTGCGAGATCTGTCAACTTGATCCTGCCTCGTTTTTTATTATCGATGCAGAAACAGACGAAGACGCTGCACGACTTGCTGTTCAGCAGGTAAGCCAGATTCCCGGAAGTATATTAATGAAAGGGTTCATAAGCAGCGATAAGTTTATGCGGGCAATTCTGAATAAGGAAGCTGGATTACTACCCCAAGGAGGAGTCTTAAGTCATGTTTCGGTTATTGATAATCCGCAATATCATAAATTGTTAATAGTGAGCGATGTGGCTGTTATTCCATGTCCTACGATTACACAGAAAATTGCAATGACACATTATTTGGCTCAGATGGCTGTTGATCTGGGAATTTTACGACCCAAAATTGCATTAATTGCTCCCTCAGAATTAATCCTACCGTCGTTGTTATCGTGCACAGATTCCGTTGAAATTATGAAAGCTGCGGAAGATGGACGGTTTGCTCCGGCAGTTGTTTTCGGCCCTATGGCCTTAGATGTGGCTTTGGATAAGGAATCGGCTCTCATAAAGAATATAACTTCAGAAGTGGCTGGTGATGCAGATTGTTTGCTTTTCCCAAACATTGATGCCGGAAATATCTTTTATAAGATGAATACAAAGATGTGTAAGGCTGATCAGGCTGCTGTAGTTATGGGAGCGATGGTTCCTGTTGTTTTATCTTCAAGAGGTGATAGTATTCAAACAAAATTAAACTCAATAGCACTGGCAGCTTTGCTAAGCAAATAATTCTTAATTTATGAGTGATATTCGTATTCTGGCAATTAATCCCGGCTCAACTTCAACCAAGTTTGCTGTTTATTTTGGTGAAGAATGTAAGCTGAATAAGACATTGCGCCATTCAGTTGAAGATTTGTCATTGTATGAAAACGTTATTGACCAGTTCGAATTTCGAAAGGATCTAATCATCGATTCTCTTGTGGAGGAAGGATTTGATGTTGATAAGATTAAGTATATCATTGGTCGGGGAGGAATGACTCATGCGCTTAAGTCAGGAGTCTATTTTGTTAATAATTTAATGCTTAAGCATGTGAAATCAGGGATTTACGGTCAGCATGCCAGTAGTCTTGGACCGATGATTGCTGATTATATTGCGATGCAAATTCCAGGAGCCAGAGCCTTTATTGCCGATCCGGTAGTTACTGATGAATTGGATGAAATAGCCCGGTTTGCAGGGCATCCTTTGTTTGAACGACGTTCGATTTATCATGCTTTGAATCAAAAAGCAACCGCCCGGTTTCATGCAAAGAAGATAGGACGGAAGTATGAAAATCTGAATTTAATTGTTGTACACCTTGGTGGTGGAATTTCAGTTGGTGCTCATTATAAAGGACGCGTTATTGATGTGAATAATGCTTTGAATGGGGAAGGCCCGTTTAGTCCGGAACGCAGTGGAACATTGCCGGCAGCGCAACTCGTCGATTTATGTTTCAGCAAAAAATATGAAAAAGAGGAGGTTCACAGGATGTTGATCGGAGAAGGTGGTCTTGTTGCTTATCTTGGAACTAACGATGCATTGGATGTTATTAAACGAGTTGAGGAAGGTGATGAGTTGGCAATAAAAGTTCAGGATGCCATGGGATATCAGGTGGCAAAGACTATTGGTGAAATGGCTGTCGTTTTAAATGGTTATGTCGATGGCATTATTCTGACCGGAGGTTTGGCCTATAATCAATATCTGGTTCAATATATTACTTCAAAAGTTGAATTTATTTCCGGAGTTTTTGTGTATCCGGGAGAAGATGAGTTGGAAGCCCTTGCATTGAATGCACTTCGGGTTGCTTCCGGAGAAATTAAACCCTTGGAATATACCGATTGATAAAAGTATTTTATCTTTATGGCTTTACTTACCCGGACGAAGTTCAGTAATGAACGGATTGGGAATTATAACCGATAGGTAATGACGAAGATATTATTTCCATTGTTTTTTATTTTCATGACTGTCATGTCAGATGTTGTATATGCTCAACGTGAAAACGTAATTTCTGATGAGTCCAAAGTTCCTGCTTATCAGCTTCCAGATGTGTTAACCAGGTTTAATGGAAGAAAAGTGAAAACTTCCAAGGTCTGGTTTAATAAGCAACGGCCTGAGATTTTGAAATTTTTCACTACCGAAGTCTATGGGAAAGTTCCCGGGAAAATGAATATTTCGGAAGTGAAAATCAGAGAAACATCAGATAAGGCTTTGAATGGATTGGCAATCCGGAAACAGGTGTCCTTAATTTTTCGGAAAGATAGCCTTAATCTGGAGGTGAATGTGCTGATGTATCTTCCCCGGGTGCAACAGAAAGTCCCCGTTTTTTTAGCTTACAATTTCACAGGCAACCATGCTGTTTACAATGATCCTGCAATTCGGTTAACAGAATCATGGGTTGCAGATAACCCTTCATTGGGTATTATAAATAATCAGGTAACAGAACAATCACGGGCATCGGCTTCGAATCGATGGCCTGTCGAAGAGATTATTAAAGCCGGTTATGGGCTTGTTACTGTATATTACGGCGATGTTGATCCTGATAAGAACGACTTTACCGATGGAATACATCCGTTTTTTTATAAGCCCAATCAGGTTAAACCTCGTTACGACGAATGGGGATCTATTGCAGCCTGGGCCTGGGGTTTGTCGAGGGTAATGGACTATCTTGAGACAGATCGGCTGGTTGATGTCACTAAAGTTGCTGTTTTGGGACATTCCCGACTTGGAAAAACTGCGTTATGGGCAGGAGCAACCGATCAGCGTTTTGCAATGGTGATTTCCAATGAATCCGGATGTGGTGGTGCTGCTCTTTCGAAACGTAAATTCGGTGAGACGGTTCAGATCATCAATACTTCGTTTCCGCATTGGTTCTGTGGAAATTTCTTGAAATATAATGATAATGAAGAATTACTACCGGTTGATCAACACATGTTGTTAGCGTTGATCGCACCACGACCGTTGTATGTGGCGAGTGCCGAAGGAGATAAGTGGGCTGATCCAAAGGGCGAATTTTTATCTGCAAAATACGCTTCTGTGGTTTATGAATTGCTTGGCGGTGAGGGGCTTCCGGTGAAAAAAATGCCTGCCGTAAATAAACCGGTGATGGGGACTATTGGGTATCACATTCGCTCAGGAAAGCATGATTTGACAACTTATGACTGGACTCAGTACATCAAATTTGCGGATAAACATTTTAAGGAGGGTAATTAGCCGAATTCGTGAAATTTACCTTTAATCGATAGTGGCTTTCAGATCTTTGGATACTAGTGCATTTTTCATTGGCCTAAGGAAAGAAAGGCTTCCTTTCTTTACATCGCATTTCCCTTTATAATGAATTAAATAGGTACATTGTTCTGCCTGGTGAACATCGTGGTCACAAATTTCAATTAATGCGTCAATTACATAGTCGAACGTATGGTAATCATCGTTGTGCAAGATGAGCATTCTGTCCTCGATTGCCTTCAGGTCTTTTTCGTCATCTATTTCTTTAAGTGGACATTCTTCTGAGGTCATAGTTCTTTATTTATTTTTTTTGCTTCTTCCACTGTAATTCTCTTTCCATTAAGGAACGCGGCTATTGTTGCATTTTTAACCCCTTCCTGTTTCACCTGTGTCTGCATGATAACCGCTTCCTGCCATTTTTTTAGATTTCCAGTGGTGTATGTGGTAATGCCTTTGCCTTCAGTATTTTTTTCAATTTTTCGAATTACAGACAACTTTTTGATAAGTCTGTTTACAGCCTCCGGTGTTTTGCCTTTATAAAAGCCAATCTGTATTTTATAAACGACACCTGAATTTGTTTCCGGTTTAGCTTCTTTCGCTTTTTGTTTCTCGGTGTAGTTTATAACGATATCAGATTCTATTGGTGTCGGATTTTCTATTTTCTTCTTTTTTTCTTTAGCCTGAAAGAGGCTATCTCTAAATGAGTTTATTTTTTCCTGAAAATGTTTAACCTCATCAATTGATACGCTTTGCCAGTAAAGTCCTTCGATTGTTCTTGCACTTTGATATATTGCCGGAATTTCCTGACTTAAAGCAATTGCCTGAGATTCATTTTTTAAGATTAAAACCGAAATGGCGTCTTTTTGTTCATTGGCCGAAGCTGCATAAGCTTTTCGCAAACTGTCGGTTTGTAATGTCAGGTGATTTAATTCTTTTTCCTTAAGCCAAGCCTGAAAAAACATTTTTTTAGCATCGTCTTTTTTAAAGTGGCTGAAATTTAGGTAACTAATGTCTGAATTTACCTGAAAATCAAAGATCGCATGTGTATAGTTCGCGGGAATTGTAAAACCATCAGGTGCAATTTCTTTCGAAATTTCCGTTTGCTCTGATAAAAAAGTATCAGTAGAATGCATTTTATTTTCACCGGGATTTCCGGCAAATAACAGTGTACTTCCGTTGGTAAACAATAGGAACAGTACACTTGTTTTTATGCTTGTCTTAAAATGGCTAAACATATTGAAATACGGATTAATTCGGGCTTAAAAATACAAAAATGTAGCAAGCGGAGCGTATGTTTGTGAAGGTTTATTTTACCAACAACGTATCGCATCGCGGGATTTATATCATTTATTTCAAGTATATTTGTCTAAATAAAAACTACGGTATGGCTAATTTGAATAGAGGTGATCGTGCTCCTGAATTCTCCGGAGTCAACCAAAATGGTGAGACGATTTCATTGAGTAGCTTTCGGGGGAAAAAGCTTATTTTATATTTTTATCCCAAAGATAATACGCCTGGGTGTACCGCTGAATCGTGTAATTTAAGCGACAATTATCAGATGTGGCTCTCCAAAGGCTATGAAGTTGTTGGTGTTAGTCCGGACAAGGTTGCTTCACACAAGAAATTTGCTGAAAAATTTCAGTTTGGGTTTAACCTGATTGCAGATCCGGATACTGAGATACTTCAGCTATATGGTGTTTGGGGCGAAAAAAGCATGTACGGGAAAAAGTATATGGGCGTTTTTCGTACCACAATGGTTATCAATGAAGATGGAATTATTGAAGAAATATTCGATAAGGTTGATACTAAAAATCATACTGAACAAATTATTAAAGCATTAGATATCAAATAACATGGCAAACGAAGAAAAATCAAATCAGAACAAGGAGAAACTGAAAGCCCTGCAGTTGACAATGGATAAAATCGAGAAAAGCTATGGCAAAGGATCGATTATGAAGTTGGGCGACCGGGCTGTTGAAGATGTCGCTGCAATTTCCTCCGGATCATTGGGTCTCGATATTGCAATGGGCGTAGGTGGTTATCCAAAAGGACGAATCATTGAAATATACGGACCAGAGTCTTCAGGTAAAACGACATTGGCGATTCATGCTATTGCAGAAGCACAAAAGGCTGGAGGAATAGCTGCTATTATTGATGCTGAACATGCATTCGATCCGGGATATGCAACAAAATTAGGCGTTGACATCAATGAATTGTTGATTTCTCAGCCCGACAATGGTGAACAGGCTCTTGAAATTGCTGATAATCTGATTCGTTCCGGAGCTGTCGATATTATTGTGATTGACTCGGTTGCTGCTCTTACTCCCAAAGCTGAAATCGAAGGAGAAATGGGTGACTCCAAAATGGGCCTTCAGGCTCGTTTGATGTCTCAGGCTCTGAGAAAGTTAACTGCTAATATCAACAAAACTAAAACCTGTGTTATTTTCATCAATCAGCTCCGTGAAAAAATTGGGGTCATGTTTGGTAACCCGGAAACAACAACTGGTGGTAATGCACTGAAATTCTATGCATCAGTTCGTTTGGATATTCGTCGAATTGGCCAGATTAAAGATGGAGAAGAGGCTCAGGGAAATCATACCCGTGTGAAGGTGGTGAAAAACAAGGTTGCCCCACCATTTAAAAAAGCTGAATTTGATATCATGTATGGAGAGGGAATCTCCAAATCAGGTGAGATTGTTGATTTAGGTGTTGAATTCAATATTATTAAAAAAAGTGGCTCTTGGTTTAGTTATGGAGAAACGAAACTTGGACAAGGTCGTGAGTCGGTAAAAACATTAATTCAGGATAATCCGGAATTAGCTCAGGAACTTGAAACTAAAATTACACTGGCTGTGTCAAATACCACAGCTCCCATAACAACAACGACAGAAGATTAAATAAAGATTAAAAATACAGTAATGTCCGGGTGCGATGGCTAAGCTGTCTCACCCGGACTTTTTTTTATACTATCTTTTGCCCACATTTTTGATAGATTGATTAAAATTGCGAACTGTTTGTAGTAAATAAGAATCTGGTAGCCTCGAAATCTTATGAATTGAAGGCTTCCGTTAATAAGTAATGTTATGAAAGTTTTAAAATTTGGAGGTACTTCAGTAGGATGTGCTGAAAACATTCAAAGGGTTAAGGAAATCCTGATGGGACAGGACGACGATGTCGTTGTAGTAGTGTCGGCATTGGGTGGAATTACGGACAAGATTTTGAGTGCAGCAAAAATGGCTGCGATTGGAACCGGCTACTTTCAGGCTGAATTAACGGAAATCAACACGCGCCACTTTGAGGTTATTGAAAAATTGTTTGAGGTAGAACGGCAATCCGAGATTAAAGAACGGGTATTGGTTTTGCTGGAAGAGCTTGGCCGTATTATTAATGGCGTTTCGCTGATTGGTGAGTTAACTCCTAAAACATTAGATAAAATTGGTGGCTTTGGAGAACGTCTTTCTTCGCTTATCATTTCGCAATATATTCCATCCGCCAAATGGTTCGATTCCAGTAAACTCATACGTACCAACAGTAATTTTGGGAAAGCAAGAGTTGAGTTTCCGATCACCAATCAACTTATTCGTACAGCTTTTGATTCGTTTGCCGGAATTGCAATTGTTCCTGGGTTTATTTCGAGTAACGAAGCTGGTGAATATACAACACTTGGCCGTGGCGGTTCTGACTATACCGGAGCTATACTTGCTGCAGCCCTTGATGTCGAATCTCTTGAGATCTGGACGGATGTAAATGGATTTATGACTGCTGATCCCCGTGTGATTAGTAAGGCATATACCATAAAAACCCTGAGCTATTCCGAAGCTATGGAACTTTCGTATTTTGGTGCCAAAGTGATTTATCCGCCAACAATTCTTCCTGTTTACCAGAAAGGAATTCCTGTTCGGATTAAAAATACGATGGAGCCCGAAGCCGAAGGCACCTTAATTACAGCAAGCGAACTTAACGGAAAGGATCTACCAATTAAGGGTATTTCGTCTATTTCAAATATTACCCTGATAACGATTCAGGGACTTGGAATGGTTGGGGTTGCCGGTATTTCAGCGCGACTTTTTGGTGCATTGGCTCGTCAGAATATCAATGTTATCCTGATTTCACAGGCATCATCCGAAAATTCAATCAGTTTTGCGATTGATTCGAGTAGCTCTTCAAAGGCAGAACAGGCTATTCGTGAGGAGTTCGAACGTGAGATTGAACAGGATCAGATAAATAAGATTACTATTGAAGAGAACCTTGCCGTTGTTGCCATTGTGGGCGAGAATATGAAGCATGCAACTGGCATCGCCGGAAAATTGTTCAATACGGTCGGCAAAAACGGTATTAATATCATTGCCATTGCACAGGGAGCTTCAGAGCTAAATATTTCATGGGTTGTTAAACTGTCGGATTTACGCAAAACCCTGAATGTGGTTCATGAATCGTTCTTCTTGTCGGAAAACGTAGAACTGAATGTATTCCTGATGGGAATCGGTCTTGTTGGTGGAAACTTACTTGACCAGATTATGCATCAGCAAACAAAATTGTTAAAGGAGAAACATCTTAAGATCAAATTGGCCGGTGTGGCCAATTCTAAAAAGATGTTCTTTAAACGTGATGGAATTGATATTTCGACCTTCCGTGAAACGATGAATTCAGAGGGTTCTGAATCGAGTTTGGAAGGATTTAAAAATGAGATTATCCGGTTAAATATGTATAACTCGGTATTTGTTGATTGTACAGCAAATGCTCAGGTTGCCGGCTTGTATGCTGAATTGCTGAACGCTAACGTGTCGATTGTTGCCGCGAACAAAGTGGCTGCTTCGTCTAATTTTGAAAATTATGCATTACTGAAGAAGATTGCTAAACGTAAAGGTGTTAAATTCTTATTCGAGACGAATGTGGGGGCTGGATTGCCAATTATTACCACATTGAACGATCTTGTAAATTCAGGAGATACCATTCTGAAGATTGAAGCTGTTCTTTCCGGCACCCTTAACTTCATTTTTAATACCATTAGCGAAACTGTTCCATTGAGCCAAACCATCCGAATGGCTAAAGAACAAGGCTATGCTGAGCCAGATCCACGAATCGACTTAAGTGGGGTAGATGTAGCCCGTAAACTGTTGATTCTGGTTCGGGAATCGGGATATCAGTTTGAAATGAGTGATATTAAAATCAATACGTTTATTCCGGAAGAATATTTTAAAGGAAGTGTTGATGACTTCTGGACAACGATTCCGAATATTGATGCTGAGTTTGAAGCTAAACGGAAAAAACTGGCTGCAGAAGGTCGGTTCTGGAGGTTTGTGGCCAAGTTCGAAAATGGAAAAGCTGAACTTGGATTGCAGGAAATTTCTGCCGGACATCCATTTGCAGACTTGCAGGGATCCAATAATCTGGTGATGTTTACCACCGAGCGTTATCAGGAATTCCCGATGATTATAAAAGGATATGGAGCTGGTGCAGCGGTAACTGCTGCTGGCGTATTTGCCGATATTATAAGGGTTTCAAATATTTAACGAAATGGATATCCGAAGCAAAATTGCAGGATTGATTTTTTGTGTTCTGGTGGGGTGTTGTCCTAAAAAGCCACAACCAAGCCAAGCGCAGTATCCAATTCAGGAACAGGCCTTGTTTCAGGTTTCGACGATTGATGCTCTGATGCAAGGTGTATATGATGGGAATACAAAACTATCAGACCTGGCTGTGAAGGGTGATTTTGGAATCGGAACCACCAATTCGCTGGATGGTGAGTTGGTTCTTGAAAATGGACAATTCTTTCAGATAAAAGCTGATGGAAAGGTTTATCGTCCAACCGGTGAGACCAAAACTCCATTTGCTTCGGTAACGAAGTTCGTTCCGCAAGATTCTATTGCAATTACCAATATGGACTTTCAACAGCTAAAACACTTGGTGGATAGCTTAATGAAAAGCCCGAACTACTTTTATGCGATACGCCTTGAGGGCGAATTCGAGTCGGTGCATACCCGTAGTGTTCCGGTGCAGCACAAACCTTACCCCAAGTTGGTGGAAGTTACCCGGCAGCAGCCTGAATTTACTATTCCTCAAACTCGGGGGAAGCTGACCGGATTTTACTGTCCTGAATTTGTGAAAGGCGTTAATATGCCGGGATATCACCTTCATTTTTTGTCGGATGACAAAACCACTGGTGGGCATTTGCTCGATTTTAAATTGAAATCGGGGATGTTAAAACTTGATCGGATTCGGAAGTTTGAGATGCAGTTGCCTGAATCGGATGATTTTCAGAAAAGCGAATTTAAAACAGATCGCTCGAAGGAACTGAAAGAAGCTGAAGGGTAGGCTGTTGGGGAATATCCATTTGTGGTCTTAGTTTCGCGTCATTCAACGACGTTTACGATTAATGACAATGTTGAACTTAAAAACTTCTTCTCATGAAGTATATTATAGTTTTAGGAGATGGAATGGCCGATGAGCCAATGAGCAATTATGATGGAAAAACTCCGTTGCAGTTGGCTGAGAAACCGGCAATTGACCAACTTGCAAAGATTGGCCGAACCGGGAGATTGGTGACCGTTCCTTCGGATATGCATCCGGGAAGTGAAATTGCCAACATGTCGGTGCTGGGCTACGATGTTCATGCGGTTTATGAAGGCCGTGGAGTTCTTGAAGCTGCCAGTATTGGAGTGAGTTTGGCTGATGATGATTTGGCTTTTCGGTGCAATTTGGTTTGTGTTGAAGGCGAAATTCTGAAGAATCATTCCTCCGGTCATATTTCCAATGAAGAAGCATATCCGTTGATCGACTTTTTGAATCAAAAGCTTGGGAATGAAATCATTCATTTTTACCCTGGTGTTTCCTACCGGCATTTGCTGGTAATCAAAGGAGGCAACAAGCATTTGGATTGTACGCCGCCTCATGATGTTCCACTGATGCCATTTCGCCCGCTAATGATAAACCCAGAGGTTCCGGAAGCTACTGATACTGCGAAATTGCTGAATTATCTGATTCTGCGATCTCAGGCACTTTTGGCCGATCATCCGGTCAATCAAAAACGAAAAGCTGAAGGTAAAGATATGGCAACCAGTATTTGGCCATGGTCTCCGGGAAATAAACCTCAAATGGCTACCATGAAAGAACTTTACGGCATTGAAAAATCAGCGGTTATTTCGGCTGTTGATTTAATCCAGGGAATTGGTGTTTATGCCGGGATGGATGTAATTAAAGTGGAAGGTGCAACCGGATTGTACAATACCAATTACGAAGGGAAAGCCAAGGCTGCGATTGATGCTCTTAAAGACCATGATTTGGTCTATTTGCATATTGAAGCCAGTGATGAGGCTGGTCATGAAGGTGATGCAGAATTGAAAATAAAAACGATTGAAAATCTGGATAAACGTGTTGTTCGCTATCTGATGTCAGAAATCGGGAAGATGGAAGAACCGGTGACTATAGCTGTTTTGCCCGATCATCCCACACCTTGTTCGATACGCACGCACACACGTGAAGCTGTTCCGTTTATTATTTACCGCTCAGGTGAAACACCGGATGATGCTCAGTTTTACGATGAATTTGAAGTAGCAAATGGTTCGTATGGATTGCTTGAAGGAGATCAGTTTATGAAAGCATTTCTGGGGAAAGAATACTAACAGAAAATAGAGATACGAATGAAATATTACAGTACCAATCAAACAGTTCCTCAGGTTTCGCTGATGGAAGCGGTGACTAAAGGACTTGCCGCAGATAACGGATTATTTATGCCTGAACGGATTGACGCTTTTTCTTCTGATTTTTTCGATCAGATTCAGAAGATGAGTTTTCAGGAAATTTCGTTCGAAGTAGCAAAGAAGTTCTTTGGTGAAGATGTTCCGGAGCAAACGCTGAAAGATTTGGTGTATGATACACTTTGTTTCGATTGTCCGGTGGTAAAAGTACAGGAATCGGTTTATTCGCTTGAACTGTTTCATGGGCCAACACTGGCGTTTAAGGATGTTGGTGGTCGTTTTATGGCTCGTTTATTAGGCCATTTTTTGAAAGGTTTCAGTAAAGAAGTAAATGTTCTGGTTGCTACTTCCGGCGATACCGGTAGTGCTGTAGCCAATGGTTTCCTGAATGTTCCGGGAATAAAAGTGTATGTACTTTATCCCAAAGGACTGGTGAGTGATATTCAGGAAAAGCAGTTTACTACATTAGGATGTAATATTACCGCATTGGAGGTAAACGGAACATTTGATGATTGTCAGCGATTGGTGAAATCGGCTTTTCTTGATGAAGAGTTAAACAAAGCGATGGTTTTGACTTCGGCCAACTCAATCAATGTTGCCAGATTTCTACCTCAGTCGTTCTATTATTTCAATGCCTATGCCCGTTTGCGCCAAGCCGGAGTGAAAGGCGATCTGGTATTTTCTGTTCCAAGCGGGAATTTTGGCAATCTTACAGCAGGCCTGTTTGCCAAGGCGATGGGACTACCAGTCAAACGATTTATTGCGGCTAACAACGAAAACGATATTGTTTACCAATATCTGAAAACCGGGAAATACGAACCTCGTGCTTCTGTTTCAACAATAGCCAATGCAATGGATGTAGGCGCGCCAAGTAATTTTGCCCGAATTCTGGATTTGTACCATCAATCGCATGATCAGATTTCATCGGATATGGTTGGATATCGTTATTCGGATACTGAAATTCGTGAGACGATGAAACAGGTTTTCGAGGAAGAGAATTATATGCTCGATCCTCATGGAGCCGTAGGTTACCGTGCGTTAAAAGCTGATTTGAAGAAAGGTGAAGTCGGAGTGTTTCTCGAAACGGCTCATCCCGCTAAGTTTACCGAAACAGTAGAGTCGGTTTTGGGTAAAGGAACAGTTGTCCTTCCTGAAAAATTGGAAGCATTTATGAAAGGCGAAAAGCTTTCTATTGGACTTAGTACTGAATTTGCTGATTTTAAAAAGTTTCTGTTTAATAAATAGCAGTTAGCCGTAAATCTTTTATGACATTCTACAGTTGATGGGATGATATCGAAATGCAGGTTGGATTGTTGTTATTATGAGAAAATTTCTCATTTATTTTTAATATTGTGATTATTTTGACTAATATTGCGAATAATTCTCAAAAATTACAAGTATGTTAATCGAGTTCACAGTTGCAAATTTTCTTTCTTTCAAAGAGAGAAAATCATTGAGTTTGCAGGCTACGCCAATAAAAGACCATCCCGACAGCCCTCCTATTATAACAGAACGCCATAAATTGCTAAAAGGAGCAATAATTTATGGAGCTAACGCAAGTGGCAAAAGCAATTTGGTAAGAGCAATGAGTACAATGAGAAGACTTGTTCTTAAGTCTTTTGAAAAATCCTCAACTCAGGAATTAGATATTACGCCATTCCTTTTACATACTGGTTTTGAATCCCAACCATCTTTATTTGAAGTGTTATTTCTTGTGAATGATATTCGCTATCGTTATGGATTTGAAGTGAATAATACCTCAGTAAAAGGCGAATGGTTATTTGAAGCAAAAAAGAATACGGAAAAACCATTATTTATTAGAGACAACGATGGCATACAAGTTTTCCCTTCTTTTAAGGAAGGTAAAGACCTTGAGGAAAAAACTAGGGACAACACTTTATTTCTAGCTGTTGTAGACCAATTTAATGGAACAATTGCAAAGACAATAATGTACTGGTTCAATAATTTCATAACAATTTCAGGATTAAGCCATGAAGGTTATAAAGCAGTAACTTTCAAAATGCTTGAAAACGATAACACAAAACCAGTTTTGCAAACT
>Ga0302286_10000361_pt1 | contig 37046 bp, 56 predicted proteins | sample III_Fen_E2_3_FD_198765 | JGI IMG/M metagenome (GOLD analysis project Ga0302286, IMG submission 198765) | Peat permafrost microbial communities from Stordalen Mire near Abisko, Sweden - III_Fen_E2_3 | ecosystem: Environmental > Terrestrial > Soil > Wetlands > Permafrost | place: Sweden: Abisko...
ATAATGGTTCTACATACGATAATCTCAAACTGTAATTAAAGGTGTTAGAATTGTTGGAAATATATTGATCAATTGAATCTTTTGGTCTTTTTAATTGGCAAAACCAATCGTGTAAATTTCTTTCTACGAATCGTGTAAATTTAGCAGTTTGCACGATTTTTTATTTTTGTACTACTAAAGTACTTTTGTTTTGTAAATTGGGGTATAATCGGCTTTTTATGAACGCCTGCGGGTAAGGGGCGCGTCCTTATACCTGCGGAGCTGATTAGTCCAGGCGAATTACACCTACTACAATGGATACTGATCGGATGGATGTACGGGGTAATTGAAAGGGTGGATAGTGATCTTTGTTATCTGATCGGCACTCAATACTATCATCGGTTTTACCTTCAAATAAGCGTTTTACAAGCGCGCCCTGGTCAGTGTCCAACACATAAACCTTACCCCATTGAAAAAATGACAAATCAAGTATCGGCTTACAGGCCAGTATATCACCATTGCTATACTTTGGATACATGCTACTACCAGATACACGTATCAAATAATCTACTCCACGCGAACTGAACTCAGGAACAAGGTACCTATCGGCTATATCATAACTCATAACTGTTATATCTCCTTTTGCTAATCCGGCAATAGCTTCGACAGGTATAAGTGGAATACCATCCCGATTAGACTCAATTACTTTGTTTGACTCAGCAACCGCATCAATATCAACCGGCTCATTAAAATAAACCTTTTGTTTGTTATATAAATCATTTTGGTTTATATTGAAGGCATCACAAAATTTATTGATAAATTTCTCTCCTGGAAACTTACTTCCCTTAGTTAGATTCGTGATAAACTGAGGCTTTACTTCTGTCTTTTCTGCAATCTCGACATTAGAAATACCTTTATTATTGAGTTTTTCAACCTCAACAATAAGCCATTTCTTGCGTATTTCAGAATTATTTTGCGACATAAATAAAAATAGTTTACTTTTTTCTTGCACAGTAAATCAAAAAGATTTATTTTTGTGCCGTTGTGAATATCAACAACGCAGCAAAAGTAGTAAAATTCTTACACACAAATACAATGAATACAAAAATTATCAACTTAGAATTACCTCCAGTACTTCCACACGGATGGAAAACTGAGGTTGCAACAACGCTTGGAATTCACCAAAACACAGTGACTAACGCACTGAGGGACGGGAAAGGAGACACTTATGATCGCATAATGAAATGCGCAAAAGAAAAATACGGTAAACCAATTAATCAATAATAAACATTATGAACACAACAGCACAACAACCACAACCAAACGTAATGGATGCGATCATTACCAGACACAACACAGCCGAAAATGGTATGATTCAGAATTTTGGAGACAATTCAGTAACGTTAGTTACAAGTTTTGATCTTAAAAGAACTGCAGTTCTAGTAAATCATGATATAAAGATTATTCAGGACGACCTTACATTAGTTGAACTTGAAAAACTTCAACAAGAAGCTTACGCAATTTGGCTTGCATTACAGAACTAGGCTATGAGAACTCAATCACCCCTCGAAATTTCTGAACGCACTGTAGAAACATACGCCTTTGAAGGTGAATGGCAGTTGCTGTTTGGTGAGCCGGACATCCGGTTTAGTACCCTTATCCAGGGCGAAGCAAAAAGCGGTAAAAGTACATACGCTGCCAAATTTGCTCAATATATAGGCGAAAACTTTGGAAGAGCATTATATATCAGTGCCGAAGAACGCTTAAACTCCAAGACTCTGCAAAACCGCCTAAAGCTTTGCAACGTAACCTCCACCAATGTACGGTTTATCCATTGCAAGAACATTGAAGAAATAGAAGCCTGTATTAAATCCGGTAAGTTTCGATTTGTGATAATGGATTCAGTTCAACACGTACAAATGACTTACAACCAGTTTGAAGCCATGCGCCACCGATTCAAGAAGCGCAAACTATCCTGGCATCTTATCATGCAAATGGGCGTTGACGTAACCAAATGGAAACATGAGGTTGACGTATTGGTAATGGTAAAGAATGGCCGTGCATACATCAAAGGCCGCTACAGCGAATCGAACTCTATGCAGGTACTCAGCAGCTCAACAGGTCAACAACAAATCAACTTTTAAATACCATTTAAACATGAATAAACCCGCTAAAACCCCCGAACTCCCAACATTTGAAACCGTGGAGCAACTAATGGCTGACAGTTACCTACGCAGCATGATTCAGGAAAAGTTAGACTATATCAATGGTGAACGCAATCGTGTATCCGAAGGCGGCAAACATAAACTCAGAGCCTCACCGGTTGAGTTTCTTATCAAGATGGATAAGTTCACAGCTGAGTTCATAGCCACCGAATACCTTGAGATACACAACAAACGCTCAAAACTATCATTCGCGATACGCGAATTTGTCACTTACACCATTCAGGAATGCGTAGGTGAAACTTTTAAACATTACGAAACACAATTTCAAAAACAGAATAAAAAACCCTCTAAATCAAAGAAGCATGAAACAACTAATTAATTCAAAATGGTTTACCGAAGTAGATAAATTTCAAGGTATAATCAAAGTAAAAGCTGACGATGGTGCAAAAACACCTATATGCAGTATTTCAACGCCTGCAGGAGTAGTATGGATGGAAAATACAATGTGGCTTAATAATGCTTTAAAAAAGGCTGAAATAGTAACCCAAATGCCTGAGCTTTATAAACTAGCTGAAGAATTGATAGTAAAAATTGAAAGCAATATGTATAAAGATAGAACCGGAGGTCATTCCATAGATGATACACAGGCTTTCAAAAAACTTAAAGAACTTGTAATCAAACTATCCTGAACGGTTCTCGCGGGGTTCGATTCCCCGCCCAGGAACAATAATTTAAACGCTATTTAAACGACATGCCAATATATTCACCTATAACTAACAAAATAGTATTCTCAGGCTTAAAGGTTGAGAAATGCGGACTATCATCCGGCTATTTGAAACGCGCGGCATGTGGTTGCAAAAAAGGTGAGGTGTATTGCTGGGTAAGCGAAATAATCGGCGGTAGACTTTACTTTCAATATGAGTTCTTAAAGCCTAAATATCAGCTCATGTTACGCACTTTGTATTGCGAAACACTGGAACCTGAAGTTTATCTGAAGAAAAAAACCGAAACAAAAAACAACTCAGTCCTCACGGCCATTGCCGATCAGTTGCCCGGACTCATTCAAATAGACGCTACCGAACTTAAAACGCTTATGGACTCACAACTCTACACCGCCACCGAAGCTCACCAACTGGCACGCGCTGCTGCTTGGCTTCGTTTGCTCAATGAGTATGACGTGCGCCGTGTTCGTTCCGTTGGTTACCGTTCCGTTGAAGAGTTCCGCGAGGCTGCGTTTAAACACGTTTTAAACGAGCAAACAGGCGCACCGGCTTTGATACGTTTCAAGAAAACAACTATCAATAATCTGCGCGTTTTGCTTCGCAATGCTGTGGAATACAAGCGCGATGGCATCAACAGCATGATGCACAAAGGTGCCGGCAACGTGAACCGTGAGAAAGCCGATGCAATGGTACACGCCAAAATGATAGAACTGGCTTCAGACCGTCGCAAATTCTCTTGGGAAGATGTCAGCATGATGTACAACGACTGGGCGGTTGAAAACGATAAACCGGAAATGACAACATCGGCTGTTAAGGCTTACCTGAACATACCGAAAGTGAAAAAAGTATGGTATTATGCCCGCCATGGAAAATTAGCCGGCGACAACGATCTGCAGCCATTGGCACAACGCGAACGCCCATCGTTTCCTGATGCATTGTGGAGCATTGACGGTACAACCACGCAGCTTTATTATTTGGATGCCAACGGCAAAATTCAAAGCGATCTATACGCTTATTTCGTTACCGATGCTTGTACCGGTGCCATTATTGGCCACTCCATTGCCTTTGCCGAAACGGCGGGTATGGTAACCGAAGCATTGAAAAACACATTGGATAAATGGGGGAACAAACCCTATCAAATACAGTACGATAACTCATCCGCTAACGTAAGTTATGCAGTCCAGGCATTGATGAGCAACATGAGCCGCGTACATTTCCCCTGCGAACCGTACAAAGGCCGTTCCAAATACGTGGAATCAATTATCGGACATTTCCAACAGCGGGTTTTGCGTAAACGCGAAAACTTCAAAGGCGGTAACATTGACACACGCCGGCTAAACTCCAAAGCCAATCCGGAACTACTCAAGGAACTGGGAAAAGACACCGACCGTTTACCACGTTTCGACCAGGTGATTGACGAATTCAATCAGGCAGTGAATGAATGGAATAAACGCGGCGAAGCGCGCGACTCTTATGGCCGCTTTGTGGGTGACAGTAAGATATACCGGTACGAAACCATTGCCCACGAAAAACGCGCTAAACTCAACTATTTCGACAAATTAAGCCTGTTTGTAATGACACTCAAACAGCCGTATAAATACACCACACAAGGCATTCAGATTGAAATTGAAAAGAAGAAATACAATTTCATTGTTCCGGATTCCGACAACGTGGGTGACTTCATATTCTGCAACGAACACCTGGGCGAAAAGTTTGAAATACGCATTGATATGGCGAAACCTGAAATGTGCACCTTACTGCAAAATGGAATTGTCATTGCCCACGCTTACGAAAAAGAACGCTACTCAGCCTGTGTGGCCGACCTGAAAGAAGGCGAAAACACCAAGAAAGTAGCATTTAAAGCCAAACAATTGGAGTTTGGTTCGAACTATTCAATCACCGAATTAGAACGTCAGATGTCAATCCTGGGAGAACTCAAAGCAACCGGTACAGATGGCGGTTTTGGTTGGTGGGATACCGACAAACGCACGGTAAACAACCGCAACAACCAACAGGAAGATGCCCGAAATGGTATGGCTGATGGATTTACTGAAAAAGAACGTAAAATTTTAAATATAGGATAATGATTATTGACACAAATTTTCAAACTCCGGTACCTGTATGTGATTACATGGCAAACCTTATTCCACAACACTCAAAAAGTATATTTGAGCCTACACCAGGACTAGGAAATATGATTAAAAGTGTAATCGAAACAGGATTTTTTAATATCGAATCTGCAGAAGATTTTTTCTTACACGATAAATCAAAACGATATGATTCAATCATAATGAATCCACCTTTTTCGGAGAAATCTGCATTCATGGATAATGCTCCTGATGATATAAAAGGAAAGGGAATGAGAGTCGGGTATTATATACTTACTGAATGCATGAAAATGTCTGATAATGTGATTGCTTTAATGCCTTGGTTTACACTTTCAGATTCAGATGTAAGACTACGGTACCTGAAAGGATTTGGAATGAAATCACTTACAGCTCTACCTCGCAAGACATTTCAATATGCTAGAATTCAAACTGTAGTTATCGAACTTCAAAAGGGATATCAGGACGAAACGGTATTTAAAACATTCAATTTTTAATAAAACAACCGAACCCCATACACAGACCGTTTGAAAGTTTCTGCGTACAGGGTTCTTAAAACAAAAAACAAAGATATGAAAGAATTCACTAACGAACAAAAAAAGGCATTGCGCGACACGATCATCGCCATGCAGGAAGCTTCCGGACTATCCGGTAACGAGTTTGCAACCAAACGCCTTGGTTTCACTAATGGCAGCAAGTTCAGCCACATTAAAAACAACTGGGACAAACCCGGCATGGTTGGTCAGGACACATGGGAAGCCATTGAAAAGTATATCGAAAAGTCAAACAGCTACCGCGGTGTAGCCACCGACAATTTGAAAAAGGTTTTCGAAGCCTGTAACATTGCCTACAACCTGAAAAAGTTCGTTCCGGTAATCGGAAACGGAGGTTACGGTAAATCATTTGCCCTGGGCAAATACCGCGAAATGATTGAAGCAGAACGCAGATTCAAAGTAGTGTATTTCGAAGCTACCAAAGGTACAAACAAGCAATTCATTTCCGGACTGATGGAAGCTATGGGATGCTACGAACACGGCACAATGGCCGCACAAATTGAAGTAATGCGCGCTTATGCTACCAAACAGGACATGTTGGTAATTATCGACGAAGTTTCAAAACTCGAAGGCCATAACGTAACCGTTCTGAAGGACGTAATGACCGCTTTATTGGACGTTTGCGGCATAGTTATGGCCGGAACGCCGTACTTTATGAAAAACCTGATACGCGGCACGCACCGAGAACGCCACTTATTCAGCGAAACAAAAGACCGATTATTCTACATCACCTATCAGCTGAGTGCACCAACCGAACAGGAAGCTGAAGAAATATTCAAAGCCAACGGCATAACCGATAAGGAAACACTGAATATCCTACTGAACCGGGTTGATGAAAAGAAACGCCAGGCTTTACGTTCACGCAGTTGGTTGGCAAAACAAACCTTCCGCGGTATCAAAGATTGCATCGACCTGATTCGCGCCACTCAAATGAGCTACAGTATTGATTATAACTCTTTAAATCTGTAATATCATGACAAATTACGATAGAATGAAGCTCACGAAGAAAGGATTTATCCTATTGAGAGTAAGTATTGAAGAATTAAAGATAACTCAAATGACTGGAAATTCTTCCTGGTGTATTCATATGAAGTTTCCAACGAAAGCAGCTTTAAACCGCGAAATTGAGAGAATCAATAAAAATGAACCCTTAATGATATTTGAATATGGCAAATAATTTTAAAGCAGAAAACACCCGAATGAGAGCCGAACATCCAGAGCAATTTACACAAGTCAGAGGTTCAAATTCATTAAGTCAGGTAATGGTAGCTAACGAACTTATTCGCAGAAACAGAGAACTAAAACGCTTTGATGAACTGGAAGAACTGATACTTGAAACATCGGCATTAGACCCAAAATTTCAAGAATACGTAAATGAATACAATAACCTTAAAATAAGAATAGTACATGGAAAGAATTGATTTAAACATTGGCGAAACATTCACCAACGAAGGTAAAACCTATGAAGTACAACCTTCTTTAAACTTGGACTGCAACGCCTGTAAAGGGTGTGGCTTTTATGAAACTATAAATCCTTCAGACGAATTTGAAGGAAAACCACTCGTTGCATGCTCATCACCTGAAAATTTAATATGTATGTTACCTGATCGCATATTTGTAGAACTCAAAAACGTACAGCCATGAGTTCAGACGCATTTTTATACACGCCTATAATTATAGCTCTTTGCCTACTTATTATTCTCATTATTAAACTCAAAATGGATAAAGATGACGAATGGGAATGAAATACCAGACTACGATCAGGATGACACGTTCGACGAAAACATAGACGATAATGCACTGATCATTTTCGCTTCCCTGCTGGGAGCAACAATAGGCGCAGCATTAGCAGCTGCAGGATTAGCAATTTACTACTTTATAAAAATAAATTTTTTAAACTAATTTCAAAATGGAAACAATAATCAATGTCAAACAATTGACACCCGCCGAAAAGGCAGAACTGAAACGCCAACTGGAAGCTGAAGAAAGAGCCGAAAAACAGGCTATGAAGAACCAACGAGACACTTACAAAATCTTAGTTAGCGATACGGTGACTGACGTATTCAAACCGCTTGTAGGACTCAGCAAACACATTCTGAATATCAAAAAACTGGTATTCGACAGTTTCGATGCTATCATTGAAATGAAAGAAGAAATTTATGGAGTGAAGCAAGGCCAACAAAGCCACACGTTCACCGATACGAAGTCCGAAATTTCAATCAAAATCGGATATCGGGTCACAGACGGTTACGATGACACATTCAGTACCGGAATCGAAAAAGTAAAGAACTACATGGCACGCCTGACAGATACGGAAGGAGCTGAAAAGTTTCGTAAGATTTTAAGTGCTTTGCTCAGAACCGATGCAAAAGGTAACCTGAAACCGTCCCGCGTCATGGAACTACGCCAGTACGCCAACGAAGAACAAGATGAGGAACTGAACGACGGTGTACGCATTATTGAAGACAGTTACAAACCGGTGAAAAGCTGCCAATTCGTTGAAGTGAAGTTCAAAGATGAAGACAACAAGTGGCACTCATTACCATTGAGCATTAGTGCCTTTGATTTGGTGGAAGAGCCGGTTGCTGAAACGGAAGAAATCAATCCAATTATATTGGAAGCAATTTCAAAACCTAATACAGACCTCATTTAATTTACCGCTTTTGCAGCCTCGACCCGCTGCATTAGCCCTAAGCCGATAACCTGAGCGCAGGCCGGTACAAGTACAGACGCACGGCGTGCGTCTCATTTAAACACAATTTAAACACAACTCAAATGACATTAGTAATTATTGAAAGCCCATACGCAGGCAATATTGACCACAATATAGCCTATGCAAGAGCATGCCTTCGCGATTCACTTATGCGCGGTGAATCACCACTTGCAAGCCATTTACTTTACACACAACCAGGTGTATTGGATGACAACCTAATGGATGAAAGAATGCTTGGTATAAATGCCGGATTGGAATGGCGAAAAGTTGCCGAAAAACACGTTTTCTATGTTGACTATGGCTATAGCTCAGGTATGCTCTACGCTCTGAATTATGCAAACGAAAACAATATAATCATAGAAGAAAGGAGCATACTATGATACTAGGATACAAAAAGCAATTCCCCTGGGGAAAACCAACCGATTTTAAGCGCAAAATTCTTGTCGAAGTAAAAAGACATACAATACGTGAAGATATTCATGAACGTTGGCGTGCCGGTTTAAAAATACAACATGCTCATGGCGTTAGAACAAAACAATACGAGCAGTTTTCCGAAAACGAATGTACTAGAACACAACGCATTTATATCGGTAAAACAAGCACAAAAAATGAAGATTTGTGCTATAACTACAACGGAATTAATTACGGTATAATAGTCGATAAAAAACGCCTCACAAACTATCAAATTGGATATTTGGCTTTTTATGATGGATTCGACTCTACAGATGATTTTTTTCATTGGTTCTGCAAAGGCTTCAAAGGTAAACTTATTCACTGGACTAATTTAAGATATTAGATTATGACAATCAAAGACGTAACACTTATTGGATGTAAATTCGATGTTTGCATGTCAACTAACACCTTCGGATATACAAGAGAATCATCATTAATACGATGCAATGGACTTAGTTTAGACAATAAAAGAATAATTGAAGAAAACGTGCAATTCAAATCGGCCAAAACAGGTACTTATGAAAAACAACCAAAAACACTATGCTATTTGGAAAATGAGCCTTCAACTCTATTTGACTCAAAACATGATTTATTAATGCATTATTGCTCAAAAGAATTTGAATAATGACCCCCGATTATTTCTTTACTCAGCTGAAGCTCCCAAGTACCTGGAAGTATAAAGGAGTAAACCATACCCGCGACGATGACGATAATATAATGGCCTACGGAGTGGTGTATGATGATAATAAGAGCAAAATAATAAGGATATGCTTCATAGCATCATCAGAACGATGCATAATAGTGGAGCGCACCCGATCAACCAACGGCAAAGGCTGCAATTACAAATCAGTATGCAACATCCGCGCCGAAGAAACCGAAAGAATCAACGAATTCATTTTAAAAAGATATATTTATGAACACAACTAAAAACCCCGATGAAACTCTCAGGCAAAAACGGCAACAGTTTCACCGGTTACTTATTGCCCTGGGCGAAGAAAAGTACAAAGAGGTGATTGTAGAAGGCACGTTCCACGGTATTGAAAGCACCAAAGACCTGAACGAGCAACAATTAGACTTGCTGATACTGAACGCTCAAAACAGAATGGGACGCAAAGAAAGCAAGCAACCGGCACAACGTCGCCCACTGGCTGCAGCCAACGCCCCCGAAGAAACCCAAATCCGTGGCCTGCGTAACAAATGCCTTCAGGTATTGGCCGAACGCAGCATCAAGTCCACCGCTAAAGATTGGACTGCAGTAAACGCCGAACTTGCCGCCCCGCGATATCAATGGGTGCTCACCGACGAACAACGCGCCCAGGGCATGATCAATAAACGCGGAATAGGAACATTCAACACCGTGGAAACACTCCGAAAATTGTTCTATCAGCTTTGCGCCATCCGCGACAATCAAAAAGTGATCAGTACCAAAGTAACCGATAAAGCTAAACAAAACTAATATGATCACTAACCGATATCAACACCCAACTGTCGAACTTTGCCGCACATGCCAGGGCGATGGTGAAGTTACTAAATACCCTAACTGGGATAGGCTTCACCAACACGGCGAAACTGAAACATGCGAAACATGCGAAGGAACTGGCCGCGTAGTTGTCAGTAAAAAAATTGAGGTAACAGTTATACCATTTAAAAAAAATAACTGATTTTATTTGTTTATTCAAAATATTTTGTACTTTTGCCATCGCAGATTACCTTTCAATTAAATCGATGGCAAAATCCAAGAAAACAGATTTGAGCCAACGTGAACCGTTTAGAACGGTATTTTTCTTCACTTCCCATCGGGAATTGTAAGGGGGTCTGCAGCACGTTGGCTCTCTTTTTTTTAGTACTAACCACAAATTCTTAAAGAAGTTATGCAGACCTCAAAGAATGTAGCTGGCAACTTACTGCCAATGATTGTAACCGAAGGTGTTACAGTTAATGTATTGCCAAACCCGCAACACGAGTTTTTAATGAGCACAAAAGAAGTCGCTCATGGTTACGGTGTAAGTCCGTACTCTATTCGTTCAACAAGTTCAAGAAACTCAATTGAACTTATTGAAGGTAAACATTTTCTAAAGGGCGTTGCAAAATGCAACACCCTTAATGCTCAGCCACATCAAGTCTTTTGGACAAAACGCGGCATAGTTCGCCTAGGTTTCTTTATCAAGTCAGAACGTGCCAGATTATTCCGTGATTGGGCTGAAGAACTAATCATTAATGTAACTGAGCAACCGAATTTATTCAGCGTTGCAGCTCCACAAAGGCAATTACCGGATAAACGTAAACACAACCGGCTTACACAAGAACGCCTTGCTGATATATTGGCAGACGTTTGCCGGATTGATGACAAAGAAATTCGCATGAGTATCACCAATAAACTTATGGGAGGACGTAACTAATGGTACACTTTAAAGAAAATAGCTTTATCATTGAAATTCCTGCCGAAATGGGAGTAATTGAAGAATGGGACTTCACACATAAGCAATTAATTGAACTATTGCAATGTGTAAATAGAGAACTAACTACTAATAATTTTGATGCCGTTTTAAATTTAATACAATGCATGATGCCTAATCTGGATAACATAAATCAGATTGTTGCAAATTAATAACTTAAAGCCTTGCAAATGTGCAAGGCTTTTTTTAGCTTTGTATCCAAATTAATAACATTTAAATTTATTATTATGGAAATAACTATGCTTGTGATAATTGCAGGAATTCTTTTCATTTGGTATCGTAGATTCACATCTGCTGGATATGATTTTAAAAATACGATTTTAAGAGTTAAATATACTCATGGTCATCCTGATATCAATCAGCCATCATGGTATAATTTAGGAATCAGAAACAGTGATATTTATCTGTTGAGTACATTCAGTAATGAAGTAGCTAAAATAAGCGGAAAAAACGTGAAAAATGTCGTTGTAGAAGATGGAACAACGTTTAAAGAAAAAGTTACACTAGCCCGGATGGCAATGATTGGTGTATTTGCTTTTGCTTTGAAAAAGAAGAAAACTAATGAGTTAGCTTACCTAACAATTGAGTGGAACGATGGACGTTTCGACAACTCAACCATTTTTGAGTATAGTGGTAAAGGTTCTTTGCAGAAAGCAAACAGAGATAAAAACAAGATAATGAATTTAATAAGATGATAGTCATCAAAATCATTGTAGATAACATCAGCATCTGGTAACTGTTGTTTCACCCAGTTACTCAGCAACCCCGAACCGCCGAATAGATCAACAAACAATGGTGCATCACTAAACTGCTTTAAAGCCTCTTTAAACTCATTCTGAAATCTACGTTTTTGCCCCTGAAATGGTAGGGGACTTTGATTAAAATTTTTACTCATTTGAAATTTGTTTTTAAATATATAATTAGTACTTTTGTCAAGCTCTCAAAGCTCATAAAAATAAGGTGCGAACACACCTACAACAAGGCATTTAGCCTCTGTCGTGGTGTGTTCGCACCTTTGTCATGTAACCGCCTGAGAGCCGGTTAAGTGGAGACGGAGGCTTTCTTTTGCCTCCGTGTGAATTTAATTAACTTGATACCACATGGTAGAAGCATCTGCTTTATCAATCATTATTCCAGCAGTGCTTATCTTTTCTTGGAAGTAATTCTTTGGCGGAATAACACCCATATCCACAGATACCGTAGCTTCAAAAAGCTTAAATGGCTGTTTGAAGCGAGGAGGATTTACTCCTTTATCAATGGATATATTACAACTGTTTAATTTTACCATAATGATTAATAATCATAGGGTTGGTCAAAGTGTCCATTAATTTCTCTTTTCAAATATCTTAAAGTTGGAATTGCAACAGTGAAATAGGTATTCTTCGGGCTTCCTAACGCTGGGTTAGCTAGAGTAAAGAACTCTTGATCTGCATTTGAAATAGCATACCCATTATAAATTGCCAATTGATTATTGATATTGCCAAAATCAGTTACCATATTAGCTACCGATAAATCACCAAATAAAACCGGATTCCCAGCCGTCTTACCGTAACGTGTTGCTCCAGCCGATGTATAATAGAGTAATTTGCATTCTCCCATTAGAGGTGCACTAAATTTTGGAAATGCAGATGGAGTGTTAGCATCGTCATACGGAAGTATTTCAATACTTTCCAAAACATCAGCCAATACCTTTTTGCAATATGTCCCACTTCCGGCATTCAACAAACTAAAAGTCGTAACACCTGTAACACAAATAAAAGTGTATTCAGGTCGATAATTTACGCCATTATACACGATTGATTTAGTCACATCGTTAGCTGTATCATTGAAAATCTTATACATTTGCCCGACAACGAGAGCATCTCCAGGATTGACAATATTGGTATCAATCAAGTTTTGTTTTTTTCCAAGATAGTTCCCGAAAGGTGAACCATCTTGGCTCATTGCTGACATACCTTTGAAATTAGAGCCAACAGGAATGTAAATAGTATTGGCATCTCTTAATCTATTCCATGTTTGAGAACTGGTATTGAAAATCAAATTACCTGCCGAATCAACAGTCATAAGGGTACCTGGAGTTGACGTATCAGTGCCGTCATCATTTACATTAACAATGTTGGCTCCTGATGTAATTATACCATTTACTGCCGGCCTTAATCCTCCAACAAAATCACCTAGAGAACTACAATAAATTGCTTCATTTGTAGGGTCAGGATTCAGTGTTATATCCAAAATATTACCATATTTTGTACACATTGAATTTATTAAATGTGCTACCTTAAACGTGTAACTACTACCATTTAAAGTTATAGATGTCGAACTATTTATCGTTATAGATGAATATGTAAACACCTCAATACTACCTGTAGGCATTGTTATGCCATTAGAAATATAATCAGCAGATGTTGGTAGAAATAAGTCTCCAGAAGTTGGCCATAAACTTGAATCAGCAACAGTTAGTGTTATAGATGTCTTTGCTGAGCCTGCTGTTATTGCAGCCGAAAGTGCACCAGTTAGTTTTGCTGAATAACCATTAAATACATTTACCGCATTACCACCGCTTAAGGTTTCATTTATAATACGACAGGTCTGATTTCCAAATGTATCCTTATAGAAAAGTAATTCTAATCCAGAACTTGCTGCTCCAGCAGCAATGTAGGCATTCTTTAGTAGCGTTATATTCTGAAGGCTGTCATTACCGAATGCAGGAACTACAATATTTACCCCTCCATATTTGAAAATCGAAGAAGCTTTAAAAGTTACTCCCAACACGTCTAATTGACCTATTGTAGCCGCCGAAAAATTAAGTCCATTAAATAACGAATTAGAAATCCTCCATTTATTCCCATATCCCACCGATAACAGAGAACCTATGTCTAAATGCTTAGTTGCTGTTATTTTTGCTAGAGCAGATCCAACAGTACCTCCACCATACACAGAGAAATAACCAATAATAATACTATAACTACCCATTCCACCAACATAACCACCGAAACCTCGAGTTGAATCACCTCGTGATATTATATTATTCAAGTGACCCTGTTGATTAAAGCATGGTTGATCAACAGTCAAACGCCACATGAATATACCAACAGCATAGTTATTAGTTATTAAAACCTGATTTATATCATCTCCAATTAAATACGCCGTATTTGAATACATAGCTTCATTTACAACGCCTCTAAACAATATATAAGTCAATCCCTTTAATAATGCTTTTGCTGCACTTCGGTATGGTTTTTCACGTGTACCATCACCAGTAGAATCATCTCCTAAATAAGTATGCAAAAATGTCGTATTTGCATTTGTTATAGCCGTTGTGCTTTCAGTTCCATCAACATTAGGAAAATACCTTGTTTTAAAAAAAATTGCTGCCATATTATCGTGTTATTTCAATTTTAAAATCAGAACATGCCCAACTTGATTTCTCTTGAAAAATATACAACCAAAATACTTTTACAACTAAGTTTCCAACTTGTATGGTGAAACTAACTGGTCGGTCATACTCATCCAATGAATCAGGGACTGTTTTATCTGTAATTTGTTGATTCACTAGATTAAACCATTCCTTGAATTCTGGTGATTGTCCTGAAAGATTTAGTTCGGGATTAAATTCTATGTTATCGGTTATCTTTATCAATTGCATATAATTAAAGCATTAGCATTTGAATATCCTGTATTTATAGTAATATCATTAATAACCAATTCTGTGTTTGCAGTCAATGTTACTCCAACCAAAGTATTATGATCATAGCTTGTTGCTCCAATACTAGCAGAAATTGATACGCAATTGCTCATAAGCAAAACACTTCCAAGTGTCTTATCAGTAGGCCACTTAAACCTAACAGGATAGGTTATACCATTCGTTCCTTGTTTGAAAAGTGAAATTGTAAGGGGTGCGTTTGTACCGTTAGTTCCGTTTGTTCCATTAGTTCCTTGTGCTTTCACACCTGTATCTGTCGTACCAATAAACCAGTTACCATTTATGCCAATATGAGGAGTAACACCATCAGTTCCGGCAGAACCCACATCACCATCCGCTCCTTGTGCTTTAACACCGGTATCTATTATGCCTATATACCAGTTACCATTTACGCCAATATGAGGAGTAAGGCCGTCAGTTCCGGCAGCACCATTTACTCCTTGAGCTTTTATACCTGTGTCAGTTGTGCCAATAAACCAGTTACCATTTACGCCGATATGGGGAGTAATACCATCAGCACCCGCTGCACCATCCGCTCCTTGAGCTTTTACACCGGTATCGGTTGTACCTATATACCAATTACCATTTGTGCCAATATGAGGAGTAACGCCATCAGTTCCCGCAGCCTCAGCTACCACATCCAATATAGCATCAGCTGCATCGGCCACACGCTGATGCGTGTTGGCATACTTTTCTGTCTCATTCCGTATTTGTGCCCATTTTACACGGGCAGTGGCAATTAAAGAAGCTAAGCTCATATTAAATAGGGCATGAAGTTAAGTTTTGAACACGAGCTCCAGTCGATGAAACTGAAAGCCCTGGATATTGGCTCTGATAGTTTGCAGTAACATAAGCAGCATAAGCCGTTACACGTGCATTGTAATCAGTTAGCGACATTTGTGCTATCTGCGTTGAGTTCACAGCCGGATAAGTAACGCCGGACTGCGTGAATGCTGACATAAGCGGCAAAGTAGCCGTTGTTACAACAGTACCATTATCTTTGACTCTGATTGTTAGTTCGGTTGCCCTTTGGTAACCTGTGTTAATGTATGCCATAATTAAATTATTGTATAGGTATAAACATAGTTATCATCGGCAGTGATATTTAGATGAACAAGATCAATAACATTGAAAGTATATTCGTGATATGAAGTGCCTGACGATGCTCCCTGAACAATTTCGATAGCTGTATAATAATGTTGATCTAATCCAGAGTCATAAACTCCGATATCTATCATCAAATGACTTGTAACAGGGAACTGAGAACTAGCAACAACACTATTACCTGATTTTTGAATCGTAATCAGATTCTCAGTTGGTTGTACTTTTTCGCATACCGGCGAACTCCATACAAAATCGAAGGTTCTATCCACTTTTTCGCAAACCTGCGAACCCCACTCATATTCATATTCATAAGCCGTTTGGTTGATTGTATATCGCTTTCCTGTGGCCTTATACTTCTCAAGCAATCCGATAAGCAGTTGAACATTATAAACCGTTCCTGAAGGCACATTTACAATAAAGTCGTAAGTTACCTGATCACCATCGGTTATAAAGATCACTCTATTATAACTGCCAAAAATCCGGTAATTGATAATCAACTCCAAATATATCACCTGGCATGTGATGGACGACTGAAGTATTATATCATTATACCAAGTTTTCCATGCTGTATAGATCGTTGTAAATGGGTAAGCAATAGCTTTCACCAAATCAACTAACCCACTGCGTAAAAACGTAGGTAAAAGCAGCTTCAACAGTTTTTCAAAATCTATATTCATTAGATTGACGTTTGAGGTTGATAGGTAACAGTGAGCGAACCAATTTTAAACCAACCATTCGTACTTTCGTACGTTCCCCATAGCTCAGTCTTAACCACTGTATTAATGCTTAGACCTGTAATTTTCACGTCAACAACACCTATGGCCGCTTGAATTTTATCTACGAACTTGGTCACATTTAAATTACCTTTAAAGTAATTTGTATTTAGGTCAACGATATAACCATCAGCGGCCAGATCAACCGGTTTACTACCATCGTTGATAAGTTCACCATTTGAGTTAAGCAACAATGGGTTATAATTTACCGTCAAAGCAATATCAAGCGTATCACCGTCGCCTGATACAAGTTTTGTCAACACGCCGGCATACTTTATCTTTGAAACATAAGTATCCACTTCAGCCTTTTGGAGATTAGTAAGCGGCAATATTACGCCATTGCTTTCGCCGGCAACATATAAAAACACTTTGTATTTATTTGAATCATCTGTATCGTATTTCTCACGTACGGCTACCCGCTTGATTATTTGCTTAGAAGAATCTATAACACTGTATTCATATCGCTTGGTAGTGGAATTCAGTACTAAATTATCACCACTCTGGAAAGCAGCAAGCGCATCATGCCAATAGGCATCGTTGCAGATATAGTTTTTATCGACAATGGCCTGAATGGCCGTTTGTGCCGTCTCCACAATTGATTCAATCAGGAAACAAGCGTAACCAATGGCATAAAATACCAGGTTCTCAATAGAAACGATTGAAAAGGTTTTTGAAAAACCATTCAATAGATCGTTACTCGTTAAACTATATATCGTTTGAACAGCAGACAATGACATGTAATAATTGCCAATAACCTCTTTCCATTCCGTTGCGCTCTTTGCCATGTTGTTTTTTTAATAAAAAGTGAAATCAAATGTGAAATCAAATGTCCGATAATCAGTATCAATCGTTTCAATAATTCCGGATGCAGGATATAAACCTTTTTGTTTGTAAAAGGCTACTACCATTGTTTTTAACGCAGCTATACGCATTAGTTTCGTTCCGGTTGCCGGCATATCAGTAACATCATATCCATTAACCTCAGCCAATTGATAGGCCGCTTCAGCAGAACCGCATTCCTGAATAGCCAGATCAAAAAAACTTTGATTTTCAAGAACTGGTATGAAATTACCTTGCAACACATTTTCATCACGGATAATAACGTCAGCGGCCATAACTACACGCTCAGCAGCTTCAATTAATGCCGTTGCCGGTTGAATGCCTTTATTTTTGTAATAAGCCGCGATATCAGCATTAATCACGTCCACAATGTCCAAAAAGTCACCCGCCTGTAAATCATCCGTCACATTCAATCCATTTACAACAGCTAACTCATAAGCCGCCTCAGCAGAACCGGCGCAAATAACAGCCAGGTCGAAAATGGATTGATGTTCAAGAACTATCATTTGAAAATGCTCAAAAGGTTTTTAAACTTTGTTACTATCGAAATAAACCAATTTGATTTACGGTAAAAAAGAACTACAATGATTATGATCACAACAACTACTATATAAATCCAAGCAGGTGTTTTGGTGGACGTAGTAGCGATAACCTTTTGATTATCGCTACTTTTTACGCTTGTTTTATTATTTACTGACGAGTCGGATTTATTGTTCGACTTATCAACCAGGTTAGTTTTATTTTGCTTTTTTTCCTGCAGGTTTTTAGCTTCATTCCTGGCAATACCACGCTTTGTGGTAGTCACCGAAGTAACATGCTGTTTTCCTACCGAGTCAGGAGCCGAGTAATTAGTTGTAGTCGTTTCTTCGTTCACTATTTCAGATACTTGACCTTTGTCAATTGTCAGTTTTGAACTGTCAACTTTCAACGAAATATCATTATTATGAACATTCGACGCTTTTACTGTGCTATTTTGCGTCGTATTTGTACGAGATACCGATTGGGCTTGCTTCACAGTTTTGCATCCCACCACGGTAATGGCTATCATTAGCAATAATATAATTTTAGTTTTCATTTTTCTTCGGTTTTATGTTTGACAATAAATTAGACCAACCTCCCTGAATAGCTTCGATAATGGCTGTTTTCTCCCGTCCTTTTAGAACAGATACGTTTTCGAGAATAGAAGTTACATATTCGACCAGGAAGCCGGTGAGACAAGCGACAAAAACAAAACTAAAGAAGCCATAAGCTGCTATATCTATTAAGTTTTTAGAATCCTGAAATTCACGCTTGAATGCATTAATTATATAAAGTATAGCCAACCAAACAAGTATCTTGATGACACATCTTGAAAATTTTAATGACTCAAATTTATCTCCCTTTCGCTTAGATGCTTTTATGCCCGTACTAACCTCAATTAAAATGGCAAAGAACATGGCAATAGCCAAAGCCGGTGTAATACCAAACAAATAGTTGATCACACCGGATAGAGCCGAAATAGTCAATACAGCACCGTGTAACTGATATTTGTACGATGGGAAAATTGATAACGCGAAATCTTCAAATGAATTCCAGTCGTATGTCTTCAGGAAATTTGTTACAAATTGTCTCATATAGATTATCTTTTATTGTTCAAATACTCTAGTTGACCAACCTTTGTAATACTTCCACTGTGTAGGCTTCTTTTTGCAAATACGGTAGTATTTCAGCAACCTTTCATACTTATAAATTCGTACAAAGTCGCGAGAGCTCATTACAGTTCTTTGATTGAGAACCTTAATACTATCATTTGCCTTTGCAAGTTTCTGCCGATAGTAAGCCGTGGAATCACTTCCATGACTTACCTGGGCATGAACACAAGAAAACAAACAATAAACAAAACACAACAAAAACACTATCTTTCTCATACACTTAATTCCTTTTTAATCTTCCTAATGTACCCTTTCAAAGGGGACGAGCGAAGCGGAGGGGTTATACCAATGAATTTAATTTCGTTACTAAATCCTGAGACACAATGCCTGTCATAGCCAAACCCACAATCTCCTGGGCGCGTTTTATGCCGGCTGCAGTACCTTCAAGAACTGCAGCATCTACTAATATGTCTGCAATTGATTGATCACGGATACCATCGCCACCTACTTTATCCCAAAAATTCAACTTATAGAATCCAGTCACCAGATCGCTGAGAGTTGGATTAGTATAGCAGTTCTTTGGGAAGTTCTTACCATCTTTCTTACAAATGTCTATAATTGCCCAACCCGACCATTTCGGCCAGTATACACGGCTAATACCCTTGTATGTTTCACCACCGGCATCATCCGGATCATTCACATACCCGCCTTCATTAAGAAGGACTTTTGCGATTGCTTTCTTGTAGTCTGCCATAATTCTTATTTTTAAGCCCCTTTGGGATTTGGGGTCAATTCGTTGTAATGTTTAATCTATCTTTATAGTCCTCGTAGTCAATACCGACACGGGTTAAATGCTGTTTTATTCTCAATTCAATTTCAGAACTGGAGTACTTACTTCTAATAGTTTGCGTAAGTCCCGGTCCGAGTATAGGGTCTTCTTTAAAATCGCAAGGCCTTGATTTAAGTACACAAACAACTTCCTGATCAACACACGCACCAACCATTATACCTGAAGTAATCAAGCCCGAAGAATCACGGATAACCCTAATGGATAATCCCATGTTTTCAGTCAATAATATGCCTTTTCTATCCTTATTCATAATCTATTTTTTCCTTCTTACTGTCCCCTTCCAAAGGGGACGAGCGTAGCGGAGGGGTTTAATGCGTTATTTTACTATCCTCAATTTGACCAAAGTCACCAAGTTGTTTTCCTGTGATAGCTGCTTTCAAAGCTGTTTGCAATGCACTTGGTGAGCCGCTTCCAGGTTCCGGTATCGGTGTTCCCGATAAAACCGTTATAATTGCCTGAAGCACTGCATTGGTTTTATCCAACTGCGTTTTCAGTTCCGGAGTATTCGTCAAACCGCCGTTTTCGCCTCCATTAAATTCTACCAGTTCCGTTTCACTGGCATAGATCAACCAGGCAACTGATTCCTGGCCTTCCAGAATTCCAATAATACAATCAGTTTCAACGACCGGTTTTGTATTGCATGAACCGAAGCCCAGGGCAACATCATAATAAGCCAATTCGTCGCTCATTCCTTCAGCTTCCATTGTTTTTGCATCCCAGTCCACCGACTTGCATGTTACCCATCGTATTTGAGCCTGTGAATTGCTGCTTAAATGCCGTTTAAATAGCATCATGAATTCATCTGCCGCCGTTTCCAAACCCATAGTTGTAATTTTGCTTAGACGCGCTTAAAATGCGTCATTATAAATCATTTTGATTTAGTTTGTCCGGCTACCCAATTTTGCCACTTGCCGGTAAGTTTTAGTATCAGCTTCTTTTGTTACTGAATCTATGTAATAGGCTCCATTCTTTTCTGGATAAAGCACACTTGTTAGGTCTGCAATCATTCCATGCTGCAAGCGTGGAATACCAAATAAAGTAAGATCACCATCAAGTCCGGGTTGTATCGCTTTATCGTAAGCACCATTCACTATACGTTCAATTTCAATCTTGGTAAGATTCGGCTGTTTAATAGTGATTGTATTGCCTTTCTTTTCACCTTTCTCACCCTTCAACATCTTTCCATTTGTCTGAAGAGACTCAACTCTTACATAAACCTTTTCAACATTTCGTTCTTTCAACGATTCTAAAGCTTGCTTTTCAATCACTATTTTTACCCGTTGACCACCATCTATTGAGGTTCGGCCACAAACTAATATCTTACCACGGAAATAGGAATAAAAGCCCATTTTCTTTTGTAAATCATCCAATATCTCACTGATCAGTTTTTTTGAATATCTCACAGAACCGATAGGAGCATCATCACATTGTATTGCATATCCTGGAGCAATGGCCGTTAATAGTTGTTTTAAGTTGCACGACGCTTTGGATATACTTACCGTTTCACGCTTCAACTTATACATTTCATCTTCACATCTAATCATTACCGGAACACCGGTTGTCACAGAAAATATATATCCTGCAAATTCTTCAGGTGTATTGCCATCGTAGCCCATCCGGACTATTACTGGGTCGCCTGCCTGAAAAACTTCATTTACCTTTTGCCGGTCAAAATCTTTCACCTTTCGTGGAAGAACAATATCACAAGTGCTTGTCAGTTGCTTAAATCCGCTAACTATCTTAACCTTGCTGAATCGTCGAATCAGTAATTTACCTCGAACCTTGGTAGCCGGAAATTCAATTTCACCATAAAAAGCAACTGTCATACTTCACTGATTAAAAAATCTTCATCACTGGAACATTGCATTTCATATTGAATAAGTCCTGGTTTACCTTGTACCGGACTAATCGACAAACTTTCAATAGCAATACGTGATATGTACTTTTCTTCAAAAATTCTTCCTTTCACCTTAATACTACCTGCAATTTCATGCATCCGAATTAAAAAATACTGCTGTTGCTTTGCTGACTTTTGACCCACGCGACTATAATCATCGAGTAATAGTCCGCGTATATTGATTTTCCAGTCATCAAATCCAAATATCTCTTTAACTGTGCCACCGCTTCCAATCGTTGGTGTTTTGGTGATATTCTTATTCCTTGAAAAATCTACAATCGTTGCGACTGGAAATTCAAATTCCGTAAAATCTTTGTCAACAAGTTTGCCGTCAACACTATAAACTTTATAAGGAACATCGCCAGGAATAGCCCAGAAAGTACCAACTACCGGTGTACCAAACTGGCTCATCCGATCATAAGCAACTATATTCTCAATACTAACATTATAAACAGCATCAACCGAACTTTTTTCAGTTCCTGGAATATGATATACAGCAACACCAAAAACCTCACCCAGCAAATTTATTGCCGTATCAATTCCAATTCCAAGCGGTCTGTATTCGTTCATAATTACTGAAGTGCTACCGTTGCATCTCTCAACCGGTCATTTATAACTCTTACCACACGTTCCGCAATGGCTTCCACATCGCTTCCTTCACTCACAGTGAAGTAATTTTTAATATCAATCCGTTGCGTGATGCTTTTCACACCACCAACGCCACCACCAGAACCGGATAAACCGCCTTTTCCACCACTACCTAATGCAGTTGGTTGAATGATTGGCGATGTTTTATCTTTTGAAAGGTCTGTGTCTTTTTTCTTTTTTGCTTCAGTATCTGCCGCTTTTTTCTTATCAATAGCATCAACTTCAGAAACTCCTTTCTGATAAGCCGAACCAATCTTCTTACCGGCAGCTGCAGCATTTTTTATTGCATTCTGATCAGCTGTAACACCTAATAAATCAGCACCGGCTTGTTTTGCTGTAGCCCAGGCTTCTTTGAAATTTCCTGAGAATAATTGTCCTATTGCCTTTGCCAGTCCACCCAATCCGGATAGAATTCCTTTAATGCGATCAACAACGTATTCCTTAATGATATTTCCAAAACCTTTGATAGTTTCCCAGGTTGCCATAATACCACCGCGAAAAACACCAAATTTGTCCCAGGCATACATAATAGTTCCGACCAATAACGCAACGCCGGCAATCACTAAACCGATAGGATTGGCATCCATAGCTATATTCCAAAGCCATTGTGCCGCCGTAATAATTCCGTAACCGATAGCAACAAAACCGAATTTGTCAATAACAAAAACAAGCATATCACCCAGGGCTTTTATTGGATAACTCAAATACTCAAGTACAGCACCTATTGTCCGCATGGTATCAACCACACCATCACCGGTTGATTTTGTACCGGTCAGAAATTCAAGAACTCCACCCACTTCACCCAAAAATTCTGAAATGTAGTTCCATGCAGTTTTGAAAACTAAAGAAATTGTATCCCATATCGGAGCAATAGCAGTCATTACCGGCTGCATATTTTCACCAATTCTGGTAAAAATATCTTTCATAAACAAAGCGATACTTTCTAAGCCTGGAGCTAACACTTTTTGTATTCCAACAACCGCTTCACCCATTTGTAGTTGAATTCCACCGACAGCCTTATTATAACGTGCCAATGGGTCAGCATCAAAAGCAGCTTTAGCAGAACCGCCAAACTCAGTATTAAGCTCTTTGAGAATCAGAGTTTGCGCTTCAGCTTTTTTCCCGTTGGCCACTAAGTTTTTGATAACTTCAGTTTGCTCTTTGTTGAAATTTACCCCAACCCTTCTAAGTGCTGTAATACCACGTTCAGGATCTTGAAGTGCTTTTCCAACCTGAACAGCCGTAGAACTCAAATCCTGTTTCATACGGACACTCATATCCGCAATAGCCTGTGACGCAGTACCGAAAGTTTTTGAAGTTATATCCGGAAATGTAACCAGGATAGACTGCATGGATAATAAATCAGTTCTACTCAATTTTGAATTTGAGCTGATTTGTTTTGCAATATCTCCAATACTTTGCATGGTCATTCCTGCAGCATAACCGGTACTCTTTAGACCGGCTTCAATTTGCGCTTCAGCTGCATGTAATTCGTGAGCTTTTTCAATGCCTTTGTCCATCATAGAGATGAACTGAAACATTCCGAAACCAATCCCCAAACCGCCTAAAATCTTTCCTGGAAGATTAGCGATTCCATTCATCTTACCCGCTAAACCGTTTACTTCAGTACCAACTTTTTCAACTCCTTTTGCCGCATTGACTGAATGAGTAACCACATTCTTCATAGGTGAAGAAATATGATCAACTAATTCAAGTATCCAACTGGTTGTTTGTGCTGACATTACTGTTTATTGCGTTGAGAATTTCAGCTGCAGCATCGATTAGGGCAGCCTTTTGGTTTGCGTGGTTTACTTTGGTGATATATTGCCATTCAGCATAAAGCTTACACCACTTGTCAAACGTGATTGTATCAGGGTCGATGCCGTATTCGTGCCTGATTATGGCATCGACCTGACTGATTAAATCATCATCTTGTATTTGTTCGCGCCTTATGCTTTGTCTAAAAAACTTCCGTATGGCTTCAGGAAATTATCAACCTCCGAAGCAAGCCCTAAATAAACCAAACCGTTGGTCTTAAGAGCCTCCACATCTCCACCTACTATCAGGTTCTTTATGAATGCTTCAATATATTCGTCAGTCTTACCGGATTTAGCATAATTCATCATCATTTTAATGGTACCTGGGTCTGGACGTTTAACTGCATAACTATAAAACTCTCCTGGTTCTATCAAAGTGCCTGATTCATCATAAGTTGGAGCCTCCAACACCACGGTAAGAATCTTTAGTTTACCAAATTGAGATGTCAGATCACCAAGTTCTTTGACTGAAATAGTGCAATTATCCTTTACATAGCTTGCTAACGGTACGACAGCAAACGAAGCAGCAGCTTCTACCATATGTTTGGGCGAAATATGTTGTGCATAATGCATTACCGTACTACACGCCTGGGCGTTACCAAACGAGAAAAATAAAGTAGCCATAACAGCCACCAAAAGCAATAATTTGAATTTAAAATGTCCTTTCATAATCGTAAAATTTTGTTGTAAAATCAATAGCTTAAATACTGTTTAAACGTATCCGGACGGCTGACGCATTCGTCTTAATTCCGCCGGATACGGTTTCTTATTTCCCTTTAGGGGTTCTTATACGTTCCAGGCAATTTTACCAAACACAGCTAAATCGCATTTGTAAGCAATAGTCTTGTCACCCTGCTTTACAGCTACGCCGCGACCTTTAAACTTGCAATACGGAATGATATCGGTAGTTTTTACACGATCACGTTCATACTCAGCAATGATATTAAATGGTGGAACATCGGTAATTGAAGCCCCTTTTGGCAATGCTGCCTGAATAGCGTCCCATTCTTCTTTGAAAAGGGTTATGGAGCATTTAGCTTCATAGTTACCTTCACCGTAACCGACAAAGAACATCCCTGCACCGCGAGCACCTTCCATTTCCATGGTGTCATCATAGCTCAATTCGGTTATACCTTCCACATCACGACCCAGAAGATTTACGGTCAATGCATTCCATCCGGCCATCAAACCGAACTTATTTACAATGGTTGTATATTTTTTAGTATCAGTCATGATTATGAAATTTTAGAAGTTAAACCTAAATCGACATTGAATTCGTGAACAATATCACCTACCTGTACCTGTGCAGTTACAGCCATAGGCGTTTGCGCGTTTACATTTTGAGTCGGATTGATATACACGTCAACAGCATCAGCATTACCAATATTCACCATACTTGCAGTCAATTTATCAACTACTTTTTGTTGTGTACCACTAATCCATGTTGTTTTAATTGTACCATCAGTTTCTTTAGGAACTTTCGACCGTACAAGCGGAATCAGAGTAGTACGAATGATTCGTGCAGCCTTATTCCAGATACAGTTGAAATTAAAGAAAGCATAATCGCTTGTTGCTTCAACTGCCGTTGGACAACCGGACAAATACCAACCATCGTATTGCTCAAATTTACCGACGTAGATATATCCTTTATTACTCAACGAAGTTTGTTGAGCCCCTGACAATGCCGAAAACAAAGTCCCATCACTCAAAGCCGCACTAGTCCATTTTCCAAGGGTTGCATCGGCTATTGAAAAAGCTTCATTTCCCTTTTTAGCCGACGGCTTATTTTCAATATTTACAGAACCTAAGTCTTCATGCACTTTGCGTACAGCTACAGAACCCAACACAGTACCCACAGCACCATGAGTTGCATAAGCAACATTCAAAGAAGCCTGAGCAGGGTCATGCATATCAACTACGCTGATATTAGGAGCTGCAAGCGTACGCAAATCGAATAGATCAGTACCGGTATTATGAAAATCCGCATTAGCAGCTTTTGCCTTCCCTTCCAGGAACACACCATCAATCAGAATCTTTTCAGTAGCGAAGGCATTTACCCAAGCCTGTAATGCCAATGCATCAGTATTGATCACGTCAACAGTAGATGAAGCAATACCGGCTATACCTATTACATTTCTACCAGCTACACCACGAATAGCAGCTTTGACATCATCATCAGCTACCAAAGCAGCAATGGTTGTCGTTTTCACCACCGGAAGCAAATAATACGTGAACCCCGGACACAACCTGAACATTTCGTCCAAATGGTAGTGAACCAGTTCACTGTTATTATTATCCGATGCAGCAGTAATACCCAACGCTTCGACACTTGTAATGTCTAGGCATTCGATTACTGTTTTATGAACAACCTTACCGGCTATTGGAGTGACACCACATATCAGTACAATAACCCTATCCTGACTATCAGTGGAGCGACCCAAACCGCCGTTAAGCTTGTTTATATTAGCACCTGTAAACGTTCCCATTATTCAGCGGCTTTTAAAGTTTCAAGTTTTTTTGCAGCAGCAGCAATCACCGTTTTGCGGGCATCACCTGCAGCAAGTTCATTCACTGCCTCAGCAGTTTCGGCAGCTTCAATAAGTGCAATCACTTCATCGGCTGTTTTTTTCTCTTTACTACCTTCGGCTTTCGATTCGAAATCATCACGCGTAAACGTTTCTAACTTCAGTTCTTTACCGTACGAATTCACCTTACTGTGATTCTTAGCAGCAGCATCGCTTTGGTCTGAAATAAATGCCTGACCGTCGCTGGCCACAATCACCTTATGAGCATCAGAATATCTATTTAAAATATCTTTTGCCACTTCCTTTTGTTCATCCTTACTTAGGACTTTTAATTCGGCTTTCTTTGTTTCCATTATTATGTTGAATGAAAATGAATATTAATGTTTTTTACATATACTTTCCCAAAGTTTATTTCAACTTTGGGAAAGTTATAGAGGTGTTAGCTTACGGTACAATACCGCTAATCAATGCACCAACTGCAACATCCTGAATGCGATCAACAATACCGTAAGCTTGCAAACGGAATTTTGATGTTGGTGATTTACTTTTTGTATCGGTAGTTTCAGGCGAGTACAGAATTTTTACTGAGTCAATCCATGCAACAGTATTTGGAGCATAGTAGAACACAGATGCATATCTATCAGTCGAACCAAGTGCAGCACCTTTTGCTTTCTTTACATTGGCCGAAGTATAAGCAACAGAAGCATTGTTTTCGAAGAATTTGAAGCCCAATACACTGCGAACTTTACCCGTTGTTGGGTCAAAGAACACATTATTCGATGCGAAAAATGCTGCTGTTTTTGTATCAAGAATTAAGTCACCTGAATGTTCTGCACAAAGAACCATGTAAATCTGATTTGGGTCAGCCAAGTTCAATGCTTTCACCTTTTGAAGATAGTTAACCAAATCTTCAAATGTCAAACGTTTACGACCAGTACCATCGTTAGCACCGGTAGTACGCATCACTGGCATTTTTACATTTGTATCGTTCGAAGGAGCAAGTTTCCAAATTGCATGGTCACGAAATCCCATTTTAAACTTTTCTGAATGCTTAGTTCTTACGGAACTACGTTTGTCAAATGACAATGCCTTCATTTCGGCATCAGTAACAGCGGTTGGAGCTGTATCGTAAACCTCCCAAGCAACAAATCCCTTACCGCCTGGCATTGAAGTATCAGTAAAGTCCTCAGTGTTGTCCACAAAGAACTGAACGTTATTTTCAAGTTTATTGAACTTCAAACCATCAGATGTTTTTGCACCTTCATCAGGTTTTCCAAGCGTTTGAATAAACGCATCATCCATGTTTTGGAATTCATCCAACAACTTTGGAGACACATACTGGTTAAGCCAGTTACCTTCAGTGTATACCATTTTTTTTAATCTCCTATAAATTAATTAATACCTTTTCTGTTTTTCCAATCAGCAAATAAAGCCGCAAATACTTCCGATTTATTTTCTGCCAAATCAGCTAACAATGCAGGATTTTCAGCCTCCAATTGTTCGTACGACTTACCGTTGTAAGTCTTAGTTCCATTTTCAGCAGACACCACAATTTCACTCGACAAAGCACTCACTACCTGAACAGCTTCAAGAACCTTGATAGTAGTTTCGTAGTTAGCTTCGAGCATAGTCTGCCAGTTGGCGCGAGTGTCCGCAGTAATGCGGTGTTCCTTTTCAGCTTTATCAAGGGCTGCCTTGATGTTAGCCGCTTTTTCAGTTTTTTCCTTTTGAGCTGTAGCAGCTACTAAGGCATCATAATCACCGGCTTTCTTTGCATTTTCAGCAATTTTAGCAGTAATCTCAGGTTCAGTTGCAGTTGCAGCCAAACCAAGCGTGAGAGCAATAGCTTGTAAATTCATTTCGTTATCTTTATTTTGGTTTAAAATAATATATTCAGGTGAGAAGTCGAGCGGCGAACCACTGGCTTTAATTGATGCGGCCAAAGCCTGGGTAACCTTAACCGGTTCTTTTACTTCAGTTACAAAACCCCAGTCTTTTGCTTCCTGGGCTGTCATCCAAAAATCACCACCATCCCATTTAGCTAGGAAATCAGGCTCAGGCTTTTTTAGTTTTGCTTTGTATGAACCATAGTATGAAATTGTCATATTCTTGAGCAACTTCAAATAATTCTCCATATCAGTTTCAGTTCCATAAACTGAACCAGCCGGCTTATGAATCATAAACTGACCATTCTTAGCCATCAGGAATGAAGTTGCATTCACAGCAATATAAGTTCCGGCACTTGCTACAATTGCACCACCCTCACCGGTATACGAACCAAAAATTTCTATGAGTATGTTTACAATTTCATTGGCCTGAAAACAGTCACCGCCATTTGTCATCAAATAAACCAGGCACGAAGTAGCACCGGCATCCTTTACCTCCTGGCATCGTTCCCTGAAATCAATGGCATTATTATCACCCCATTCCGAAATGTTTCCAATAATGTCAACGCGACCTACCGTTCCTTCCGATTTAATACTAATTTGCAATCCTGGCATAAGCTCTAAAATTTGTTGTTTCATAATCGAATCGGCAACAAATGTAAAGCGTTATTTATGTAGATAAAAATCACGTTTTCATGTACTTACGAATTTTATAGTACAAAATAAAATTCATTTAGTAGAACATAAAATTCTTATTGTAGATAAAATCATGTTTTGTTTTTCCACGTAAATAGGTACAACTTTGCATAAAAATCAGAGCAAAAAATGAGAAAAAACAAGGCTGTAAGAAAAAAGATTGACCGGAAGCCAAAACTTACGGATGCCGAATATCAAAAGCTTAAGTTTACTGGATATGAGTATGTAGTTGTCCAGGGAAAAACCCAAAAGGAAACGGCTGAACTGTTAGGACTCACCGAACAGACAATTTCGGACTGGGCACGCACAGGCGGTTGGAAGGAACAACGCGAAGGCAGGCAACAGTCATCACGCACTGAAGCTGAAAACATCCGTCAAATCATCCGGATAAACTCAGAACGCCGGTTAGAAATTGAGGGTGAAATAGCAACTGCAGTAAGAACAGCAAATAAAAGTTTAGAGTCAACACTTCGTTCTGAAGCCAATTGTTTATCTGATAATTCAGCAAAGTGGGCTAAAACATTGCGCGATATGGAGAAAAACAACAAGTACTCACTTGGAGAACTCATCAACATGATGGACGATCTGTTTACCGACATGCGCCAACACGACCCCGAACTATTTGAGAAAACGATCGCTTTCCAACAATACTACATTCGCAAAAAGACACAGGAGCTAGGGTAACATGAAACTATCTATATTCGATTTTATCAGATTAAGATACTACACTGAAGTATTCAAAACTATGTATTTTTTGGATGATCATATAACCTATAAACCGGCGCAAGAAATGCATCAGTATTGGTTAGAGTATTATCGTAATAAAATATCATTTCTGTTAGAAAAACAAAACAATAAAATGTTTAAATAGCATTTAAATGGCAACAAAAAGAGTTCAGGACAAACTATTAGCCGAACAATACCTCGCAAAGCTTGACATTACAAGCAAGTCGAACGATGTAAACCCATTCGAGACTAAAGCAGAACAACAGGCACGAAAAAAGCGGGCAATACTGGATGTTGTCTACATGGTTGAGACATATTTACCACACTACGCCACTGCCGAATGTGCCGAGTTTCAAAAAATGGCAGCCAATGAAGTAGCCTACGATGATCTGATTATAATGTTCATAGAATGGTTTCGTGGAGCTGCTAAATCTGTTTGGTGCGATGTCATCATTCCATTGTGGTTGTGGATGCGTGGTGAGGATGTTTTTCTTTGCCTAATGTCCGATTCTGTTGAGCGCGCTCAGGAACTATTAGCCGATATACAAGCCGAGTTGGAAGGTAACCAGTTACTCATTCACGATTTTGGAGCGCAAAAGCGTGAGGGTTCGTGGGAGTTCGGAAATTTCAATACCTTAGACCAACGTTTTATTGGCAAGGCTTTCGGTATAAAAAAGAAAGTGCGTGGTGTACGTATCAAACACCGTCGCCCCAACCTATGGGTTATTGATGATTTGGAAACACCTGATACAATCGGTAACCCCAAACGCATGCGTAAACAGGCCGAACAAATTGAGCGCGACATCCTGCCAACCATGACCGGAAACAAACGCCGGTTACTGTATGCCAACAATAAGTTTGCAAGGGTTATGACCCAAACCATACTGCAGGAAAAACACCCAGACTGGAAAGTAAACCAGGTGAAAGCATACAACAAAGTAACCTATGAACCTACATGGCCTGCCATGTACACACCGGAGTATTATATGATTCAGGAAAAAAATATGGGTATTCCTGCAGCCTATTCCGAGTATTTACACGAATCAATTTTACAGGGTAAGGTATTTAGCGAAAAACAAATACAGTGGGGTAAAATGCCCGAACTGAATGAGTTTAAAATGATCATTGTTCATTGGGATATCGCTTATACCGACAATGACACATCAGACTACAATGCTTGCAAGGCATGGGGTTTATCAACTGATAATAACTTTTGGCTGATTGACTGCTATGTCAAACAATCAAAAATGAAACAGGCAGTAGCATGGATGTGCCAGTTTAAAAAACAACTTCCTGATGGTACGAATGTAATTTTCCAATATGAATCACAGTTCTGGAACGGTGAGGTACAACGCGCCATTGATGAGGTAGAATGGGAATATGGTATTTACCTTAACCTTATGAAAGTAATGGTTGCTAAGGTAAACAAGCTCATGCGTATGATTACCAAACAACCATACTACCAAAATGGACGTATTTATTATAGCGACAAGTTGAAAAGCCATTCAGATACTCAGGTTGGGATAATGCAGCTTTGCGCAGTCGAAGAAGGTAGTACCGAACACGATGATAGTCCTGATGCTGATACTGAAGCTTTGGAAGCTCTCGAAAAATACTCTACGCCAACCAGGCGTGAAACAGATCAATCATGGAGCACAGGTAAAATGACAGTCACTTACAACATCAGATAACTATATGAAATACATTGATGAAACTGACCTTGCATCGGTCATACAAGAACGCTTCTTAGATGAAAGCACTGCCAACATTGCAGGCAATACAAATATATTGGATAATATCGAATCAAAGGCCATTGAGTATGTTATCTCATACATTACCGGCAGATATAAAACTAACCTGATATTTGCAGAAACAATACCACTGGCCAGCGGAATATTAAAGCAAATCATTGCTCAGATAGTCGTTTATCGTGCCGTAAAACGCAACGCAGCACGCAAAGTCCCCGAAGACTATGTAACACTTATGTCCGATGCCACAAAACAGTTGGAACGCATTCAATCCGGTGCAATGTCATTGGTAGGCATGCCACTTCAAACCGATGATTCAGGTAACACAACACCGGTTCTTTTCGGCAACACAACTAATAGTAGTAACTTCATTTAAATAGCATTTAAACACTATGGCTAAGTATTTAGACAAAATAATTAACGCAACAGTAGAAGCCGTTTTAAGCAAAGCAAATAACGGAACTATTTTCAGTGAGTACTACAAGCGTACCGAAGCTGCAAGTAAAATAGACTGGACAAAACTGCCAACACATTTCATTTCTAAAACAATAGATGACTGGGCTATGTCAATTATGCAGGCTACAGACACCTATGACCCACGCCGTGGAATGTTGATGCGCTTCAATAATTCTATGAAGCTTGACCTTCACCTAATGTCATGTATCGACAACCGTATATATCCAATTCAATGTGCACCATATAAATTCGTTGATAAGTCTAAAACCGAAAACGAAGATGCGCATGCACTTTTTGAACGTCCCTGGTATATTGACATAATCAGAATGATGTGTATGCATATTTACGATGGAACAAAGCTTATCGAAATGATTGAGTTGAACGATAAAGGTGAGTTAAGCTGCGTAACAGAAATACCTCAGTCAAATTTTCTACCAATCAAAGGACTTGTTATAAAGGAAGAATATGACACTACCGGTGTGAGTTACAAAACTGGCGTATATGCTAACTATTACGTGCAGATTGGAAACGATTATACACTAGGCATGTTGAGCGAACTAGCCATGATAGTCCTGGCCAAGAAACTCGGTTTAGGTTCGTGGATGTCATACATTGAAAAATATGGAGTACCTCCTATATTTGCAATTACCGACCGTCAGGACGATGCCAGGGCACAAGAACTTTTTAAAATGCTTCAGGCATTTCGTTCAAATCATTTTGCCATACTTAAAGGCAATGAGAAAATTGAAATACCGGATGGCAACAATGCCGATGGTTACCAATCATTCAGTAGTTTAAACACGCATGCCAACAGTGAATTGAGCAAACGCATTCTTGGAGGTACAGGAATGACCGATGAGAAAAGTTTTGTGGGTGCAGCCGAAATACATGAACGTCTATTGAAATATAGAATTCAAGTAGACAAGTTGATTATAAAGTTCTACCTGAATGAAGAAATTATACCTCGTTTAGTTAAGTTGAGTTCTGTATATGCACCATTAGCTAACCTAACATTTGACTGGGATGATACTGAGAGTCTTACATTAGCACAGAAAATTACAGCCGTTAAAGACCTTGCACCTTACTTCAAGTTTGACCCTGAAAAGTTAGCTAAACTTACAGGTCTACCAATCACTGATGTAAGAGATATTTTATCCAGTGTAACTCCACCACCTGTAAACGACCCTCAAAAAAAAAAGCCTAATGCGTCCGTAGCGGGCGCAAATTCTTTAGATTTCCCCTTTGCTAAAGGGGAATACCCGAAGGGGAAGGGGTTTATTTACATTCATGCAGCCACCTGGGATGCTGCTACCGAACGTCTGGCCACACAGCTTTATAACGGTGAAATAAAACCGTCAGACTTAGACAAAGACTTAGTGCTAAAGAATTATTCAGCACTAAGTAAGTCAGCTGAAGCTGCATGGGGAAACGGTTACTATACCGATGACAAAACCCGCCAGTTCCGTGAGAACTTGTTACAGTTCTCAGGTGCAAAAGCAAACGACTTAATGACTCGACTGGATGATTTACGTGCCAACAGCAAGGACAAAGAATCATTCATTACAGATGCTAAGAAATTGGTTGCATTGCACAATGAAACCTATCTCAACGTTGAGCAAAAGTTTGCGGCAAACTCAGCCAGTACTGCTAAAGACTTCGAACAGTTTGTGAAAGATGTTGATATTTATCCATGCCTTACTAATCGCACAATGGGCGATGGTAACGTTCGCGATACGCACGCAGAAAACGAAGGCGTTACTAAACCTGTAGCTGAATGGATTGAAACTCCACCTTATGACCCCGGATGTCGCTGTTGGTTAGAACAATCAACTGACGAACCTACAAAAAACGGATTGGTGAACCTGGACTCTAAGTGGGCAAACAATCCGTATACTTCAGGTTGCATTTTTACGGACAAACACAGTTACTTTGAAAGCATACCTGAAAATACATATCCCGAAGTAATGGGCAATGCTGAAATGATGAAACAATATGTTCCATACAACGAAGTAATTGACACAGATAATGGAAACAAAGTATTGGTAAACGATTTTGTTGACCAATTCGACCTGAGCAGTAACATTATTGCAGCAAAGAAAGTGGCTGATGAGCTAAATACTGATATCTATATACGTCATCATATTGAAAGTGGCTTTGTTACCGGCGTAAAAAATCCGGAGTTAGGAATTGGTACACCCAACAAATTAGGTGATTTAAAGACATTTATTGACCTAAAGAACTCATTATCCAGGTTTATAACCAATAGATTAAGCGCATGTGATGATCAGTTGTGTAAATACGCTATTTTAGACGTTACAGCATACAATAAACCGGACTTAGATGTTATACTTAAACGGCGTTTATGTGGTGAATTAACTGATAAAATGAACCAAAACATCACTGATGTGATAATAATTAAGGGGAATAAAGTAAGTAAAATCACCCGAAAACAAGTTCAAAAACGTGATTTTACAAGCTTCTTGAAAGGTCTGTAAATCAAAACAGGCTATAAACCGAAGTCTATAACCTGTTTTTTGGCACTTCGCAGCCGTAGCTTAGAAGTGCTGCAAATATAATACATTTATGGATAATAAATACAAAATACCGGATTTTTCTTCAATGGGTAAAGATTTACTCAAAGATGCTGCACGGTATGCGGGTTCTGAATCGGTCAAGTTCTTTAAAAAAAGCTTTGTAAAGGAAGGTTTCACCGATACATCATTTGTACCTTGGAAAAAGACTACCAATCCAATGGCCGGTAAACGTACCATGTATAAATCAGGTACATTGATGCAATCTATCCGTAAAACTGAAGGTACAATTAGACGTATAGTGGTTGAATCAAAAACTGACTATTCAGAAATACAAAACAATGGTGGAACTATTACCGTAACTCCACAAATGAAAAAGTTCTTTTGGGCAAAATTCTACGAATTTAGTGGAAAGATTAAGCTAAGTAAAGAAGGCACATCAGCATCATTTAGAAATAAAGGAAATAAAGAAATCAGCCAAAAAGCAATGTTTTTTCGGCGAATGGCAATGATGAAAGTCGGTTCAAAAATCAAAATACCAAAACGCCAGTTCATGGGTGACAGTAAAGTAATGATGACCGGCTTCGATTCCTGGTGGAAAGGTCAGTTAGAAGTATCATTTAAACAGCATTTAAATAAGTAATAATATGGAATACTGGAGCGATTTATATTTAGAGTTAAGTCAGAAAATAACTGACAATCTTCCCGGAATTGAATGGTGCGACCTTTGGCACGAACAAGTAAATTACCTTACTGCAGAATTACCGTTTCCAACACCGGCTGTATTTATTGCTTTCAACCTGTTGAATGCAGATGACAAAGGTATGAAAGGCCAGTTATGCAATACGCAAATAGACTTCTATTTGTTTTACGAAACATTCTCAGATACTTATGCAGGTTCAATCAATAGAGATTCAGCAATAAACTACCTGAAGCAACTCACCGAGATACACAAACTATTCCACGCCACTTCCGGTGATAATTATTTCGAGATGCGACGTGTTGACATGAAGCGTGAAGATAGTGGCGATGCCGGGAACTTGTATCGTATATCATTCCAGTGCATAGTTGATGATATGTCTGCAACGCATGACTTCAATGAAGAAACTGTAACAGATATCAGTATCATTCGAGAAAGCACACCGGGTCAAGTTGAAGATGCTAATCCATCTTTCAGAATAGAACTACAATAAACAATAACGGATATACAACTCAATGTATATCCGTTATTTATATTATCTATATCCTAACCAATCAATTGCAGTACTTAGTGATATTGCACGTTCTGAAGACAACTTAAGTACATTAATAGTTCTATCGAATGACTTACAGACCTCATATACTTTAATTATATCTTTCATTTCAAATGCGCATGATGTATCAATTGCTTTTAAAACATTTTTCTGCAATAAATCAAGTTCCATATATTATTTCTTTTCATTAAGTTTCTGATAATATTCATTATTTCCTTTATGGTAGAATATGCGTGAGTAAATATACTTAGGGTCAAGAAAGAAGTGATTCTCAGACAAATCATCAAGAACATCGTCTATACGCTTACGTTTCACGTCATATTGTTCGTGGAATTTCTCCACGATTTTACGGTCACGCAGTTGTATAAGTTCTTTCTGTCTCATAGTTGTAAATTACAACACAAAGTAACAAAGAAATATTTATCTAAAAAACACTTATATCAAACAAAAATTGTAACCTTTTTTGTAACCTTTATTGTAACCTTTGGTATGTTTTCATACATTTATTCAACAAAAAGGCGGTCGTATATTTAATTACGCCGCCTTTATTGTACTTAAACCTATCATCTATTAAACCAAAACGTTACCTTTGCATACAGTTCATTTAAATATACTGCAATAAATTAAATATAAATTCAATCTATATTAAGTCTGAATCACGATTTGAAGAAGCACATAATTTTGTTTTTCGTATTTATTCATTTGTATATCAATCAATTAAAAAACTTTCGGCGCGCGTTCGTTCTTTCACGGTTCGTTGTGCCCCTCTCACCTACGACAAGCAAAACCGGTTTGTTGGTGCCGCCGTCGAAAGT
>Ga0302286_10000363_pt1 | contig 37009 bp, 47 predicted proteins | sample III_Fen_E2_3_FD_198765 | JGI IMG/M metagenome (GOLD analysis project Ga0302286, IMG submission 198765) | Peat permafrost microbial communities from Stordalen Mire near Abisko, Sweden - III_Fen_E2_3 | ecosystem: Environmental > Terrestrial > Soil > Wetlands > Permafrost | place: Sweden: Abisko...
TCGCATTAACCAGGCTTGCCTGCTATAGAACACGATCAGCAGCATTTATTTTCCGAATGCTCGCAAAAACAAGACTCAATGGAACACTATAGCTCTGACAAGAGGACCGAGGCTAAGCGATCGTTTATACACTACCGCCCAACAACCGAGGAGTTCAAAAAATGGATACCTAAATACCGGAACGTGCCATGGCTCGTAGCAGATGAGAAGCGACTTGCCAGACTTGCATTGAAATTGATCGATACCCCAGACGACGAAATATTGATAAGAGAAATCGACAGTCTCTTGCGGGATCATGCTGCCTACGTGAGAGACATACAGGCGACCTTTCACTGGACTCAGACCCCTTTTACTGGCGAAGTGTATCAGGAAACACCATTGTAAATAAACACGCTCTTCTCTCTCTGTGTACCCATTATACGTATATTATATATATTTTTTTATTTCTTAAAGAATAATAATAAAAGAAGAAGAACAGAATACCAGATGGACCGCCACCATAGATCGTTGACACACTACCGCCCAACGACTGAAGAATTCAAGCACTGGATACCGTTGATCGCTGAGCGAGACAGGCTCCGGCGTTGGGAGCAACTCATATCACACTATGTCACTCAGCTACAATACTTTCCTGACGACAAACAGAATAAGAAGGCTCTAAGCAAATGGGTGAAGTGCCACGCAGAGTACATGGCCGCTATGATGCCTTACATAAACTCGATTCACTATCCGTTTACCGGCGTGGTCTATGTAGATGGCCAGATCGCTTTATAAACGGGGCAGGGGCTTGTACCATATATTATATATTATTTTATTTTAAACTTTTAAAAAATAAATATATATAAAGAAGGAAGAAGGTGGCAGAGAACAACACACACGCACACACACACACACACACACACATGAACGCTGAAGCTTTCCCGACGCTGAGAGACTACCGCCCAACGACCGAGGAGTTCAAGCAATGGGTACCGAGACTGGCCAGTTCTCATCTCAGGTCTTTGGAGGAGCAAATCGACTACTACGTATCGCGACTGATCGACTCTCCAGAGAACAACGAGAACGTCAAGTGTGCACTGGAAACCTGCTTAGTGCTTCACGCTGCATGGATGAGGCAGACACTCTCGCTTGATCACTACCTGTTTTACAGTCCTACACCCTTTCCTGGCCCAATTTATAAGGAAACAGCATTGATATAAACAAACGCACTTCTGGGCGTGGGGTGTACCATATATTATATATTATTTTATTTTAAACTTTTAAAAAATAAATATATATATAATAAGAACAGACAGACACTCGACAACATGACCGAAGCCAAGAGATACATGAAGACACCCCCATGGGACCTTGCTTTCCTAAAGCTGGCAGCCTATCGCCCAACGACACCCGAATTCAAGGAATGGCTTAGTGTTTTTAATCCCGAAGAGAGCCGTAACCTGAGCTATTGGGAGAACGCCATTGCGCACTGCGACCGAACACTGTGCCACTACCTAGAAGGCACCGAGGAACACGAGAGATTGAACAATTTAATGCTCGAATGCCTTGTTGACCATGAGGACTGTCTTAAGTCATCGGTTCGGTGGCAACGTGCCCTGACTCACCACCCCTTTGCTGGCCCAGTGTATCAGACAATCAATAAATGAATGAATGAATGAACTCTGTGTATATATTATATATTTTATTTCTTAAAGAAAAAATAAATAATAATATATAGAATGGAGACCGAGCCAGAGCCAGAGCAAAACCAAGAAGTACCCGTAAAGAACCGCTTTCGGTCACTACAGGCAACGAAGCTCGACAAACAGACACTCGAAGAACTGATACACTGGGCCAAGACCGGAGAGCCACCGGGTAGACTGAAGCAGGTGCGTGACGTTAAACGCTGGGAGGCAAGGTACCCGAGAGAACGGCTCAGACTCTATGCGGGCGATGATACGAGACTCTTCTTCGATATCTCAGAGGACACAGATGAAGAAGAACAACTACTCGAGCTCATACCCGACGAGAGAGTCGATGAGCTATTGCACAGCTTCTATTACCACGAGACAACAGGGGTCTCACTGGGCAGAGACAGGCTCTATGAGAAGATGCGTAGACAGTATGCGAATGTCTCACGCTCGAGAGTCATGCAGTGGCTCACAAGACAGGAGAGCTGGCAGCTACACAGACAGGTGAGCCGGATTCACGTGACTCAGCCTATCGTGACCTCGGCGCCTCGTAAGCATTGGCAAGCGGATCTTATTGATCTGCATGAGCTCGAGGGTTATAACAACAGGCATAGGTATGTATTAACAGTGATAGATTTATTCAGTAAGTATGCCTGGGCGAGAACGTTTACAAAGAAGACCGCGGAGAACGTGGCTAGCGCGCTGGAAGAGATACTCGAAGAGGAAGCAAAGAAGGATGGACAAGGCACACCAGCGGTAAGTGACAGAAAGAAAGCGTTTAGAGTGGTTTTGATGGGTGCATGTAAAGGATGTCGATGGTACCGTTTCTGTTTCTCTTCTCTACCCAGCTCATCTGGTCACCGTTGCTCCAGGAGATGGTTGTTGGACCACCGTAAATCTCTGCCAAATCGGCCAGCTCTGGCACACTTTCCACCAGGCCTCTGATAACTGAGGCCTTGGAGTGTTGCTTGCGTGGAGGCAAGTCTGAGCTACTCCAAAATGATTCCTTCAACTGTTGGTTGTGCCAATCTATCCACGCATTGAATCTAGCCAGCTTTTCTTCTGCGGTTAGTCCTTCTTCGTCTGTGTCATACGGCCAGCTAGCAGGGTATTCGTCAGCCAGAGAAATGAAGTTGGTGTGGTGGTGGTGGAGCTTGCGTGGCTCTGCTTTATTGACCACCAGGGCTTGGCTCACTGGAGCTACTGGCTGAGCCACTGGCTCTTGACTTCCTGAACCTTCCCGAGCTTGAGGAGACGAACTGTCCATTGCTCTTTCTAGTTTCGAGGAGTGTTTTTAGGGGCTGCTTATCACCGGCGTCATAGCGCGTTACTAACGACTTGAACGTACCGTGTTTGCGCATGTTGTTGATGGCTGTCTTGCTGCGTTGTTGTACCATTTGTTTGTTTGTTTGTTTATGTTCTTTAGATGATTCAAACCGATAGAGGCTCAGAATTTATTGCGGGTGAGTGGCTGGAGCTGACTGCTCGCTACGGAATCAAGAACGTCTATTCGCGAGCCTATTCGCCGACTTCCCAGGGCTGCATCGAACGGTTCAATCGCACACTCAAACAGCTCATCTATCGCTGGATAACACAGGAGTCAGAGGTAGCCGGCACACACAAGCAAGAGGGCAACTACAAGGACGCTCTGCCGATACTCCTGGACAATTACAACGATACGTGGCATTCGACGATTAAGTCCACGCCACAAGAGGTGCACACAAGCAAGAACGATGTGTTTATTACAAAGATTAGAGACCGAATCGAGAAGCACGCAGACAAGGTACTCGAGGCACAACGACGAGACCTACCAGACATTGGCAAGGGTGACCATGTGCGTGTGAGTCTGGTGAGTCTCGAGGAGCCAGAGGACAACCAACAACACAACGCCAAGAAGAAGAGCGCCAAGCAACTCGCAGCGGAGCGTGCAGCGTTACACTCTACCTGGCGAAAGTCCTATAAACAGAACTGGTCGCAACAGGTCTATGTTGTGGAGGCTGTCTTCCAGCCACGTGGCAAGCTACACCTACGGTTCCCTACGTTCGTTGTGCGTGAGACGCTCGGTGGTAAGCGTGTGTTGAAGAGACGCTTTGCGAGGGATGCGTTGTTGTTATTACCAAACGCAGAGCCTGAGCGCAAGACGAAGAACGATCAACAGGACGCGAGTGTTATCTTTCCGGAGCGAGAGGACACAAAGCTGAGAGAAGTGCCAGAGATAGAGTATGAGGAACAAGAGCAACAAGAGCCAGAGCCAGAGCCAGAGTCATCTATGCCTAGTACCTCTGAACCACAAGTAATCCAGACTCAACGCTACCGCTCTAGACGCAGAAGACGAGAAGCACTCGAGGCAGAGTATAAAGCCACTTTCAATGGATACCAACTCCCTACAAGAAGCACGAGAAAGCGCATTGTCTAGAGCCGATCTCGCGCTCGCTGATCTCGCGCGCTCTCAATCAGAGCGAGCAGAAGACGAAAGAGCACTAAAAGCATGGGCTAAAGCTTACGCAGACGCTATGAATGCTTGGGACGCAGAGCAAGAGCAAGAAGAAGAAGAAAGCAACACAATAGACGAAAGTACTCTAAACTAAATAAAACAACAAAAGATTTAAAATTAAAAAAATGTTTTATTCCCACCAGTTGCAGTCGACAACAGGTAAAGTATTTGCACGCTCCCTATTGTATCTCTCTTCGCAGAAGACTCTGTATCTCGCAACTGATGCCCAATAAGCTCGCTTGCAGCTCTCTACAATACGCAGTGTCTCCTCGCATTGTTCTGCGGTCCAAGGCTCTCCCATTGTGTAGACGCCATATCCATCTTCTTCGGTGTAGCGGCCCAGACTCCTAAGATGCGCCTTGTATATCTCGACCTCCTCCATAGCCTGGGTGTCGAGCATCTCGCGTGGGCCATCATGACAAAGCACATTCATGAGATCAAGAGAGAGAGCACGAGCCGCTAACTGTGCCTCTCGGCGTAGCTCTGAAAACATGCAGCTTTCGTCATTGGCCTCACTCTGATGCATATAGAAAAGAAAGAGTAGAGATTTCGGTTAGATACAAAGGGAAAGTAGATGTAAAGTAGATGTATGTATACGAACCGGGTTGGTGTTTAGAATACGGCGGAATTCTTCCCAGTGATTTTCTTCTCTTTGATTTTGATTCTGATTTTGATTTTGCATCTTCTTCTTCTTCTTCTCGTTGTTTGGGTCCAGAGGGTGTTTTCTATTGGCCAATTAAATCCTATTTATAGTTTACTGTGACGGACATAAGAATTTGGCAATCCAATCGGGTCGCAGGACCCAAATAGGCTAATTCATCTGACAGTTAGTTAAATTTGTCAAATCATTTTACCCACAATAGTAAAAACGCTTTAAGATTTAAACTAGACATGTAGCTAAACGATTATTTATTTGACTACGATTTGATAGACACGGGCACGAAGACACACACTACACAACAACAACAAGAAGAAGAAGAAGAAGATGCTGAAGAGATTAAGAGAAACAAAAGAAGAAGATGCTGAAGATGATTACCACCGCCTCGAGCGTTTGCTCGTTCAAGATCCCTCTGCTGCCAAGGAGCTCGTGGAAGAGGCGCGTGAAACAAGTAACTGGAACTGGGCGAGAGTGTATCGCTGCCTGCCACCGAAAGCAGTGAAGGAGCTCTACAAGATTGATCTCGGTGTAGACAGCGTGGAAGTCCAGGAGGATTACTTCACCAACGAGCAGTATTATGAACGCAACGGCCAGCCCCCAACAACCTATTCGATTGAGATTCGCCAAAGAATACACGACGATGACGAGCGATTGCGCGCTATTTCTGTGGAGCAATTCAAGGATTACGCGTCTATTATCGGTAAGCAGCACTTCCGAGAGTCTTGTGCTGGCAGCTGGCGAGAAGTTCGAGGGTATTTTACTCAAGTGTGCTGCGTGGAAGATCGCAAGCAGATTCCGCCTTATATCAACGGGAAGCAGTTAGCGGGCAATGGTCACGACTACTTGATCTGGCGTTTCCACCAGTACGCAGATGACGAGTACCCTGAGCTCTTCTCTGTGTATGTAGCATGTAGTAAATAATAAACAAACAACATCTTCAGCCCTTCCTTCTTCTTATTATATATTATTTTACTTTAAAAAATAAATTTATATATGTATGTACGGATACTACACGTGATCTTACGGCTAAGCAAAGAGCGAACACACACACGCAGATACTACACGTGATCTTACATAGCTCACGCGGACCCGTTGGGTACTGCTCTCTGGTACGAAACAGTACGTTCATATACTCAACTACACGGATACTACACGATATTTGGCACAGAGAGCCACAGAGAGCCTAATAATAGTTCAATAATGGGGGTCCTGGCGTTTTGGCCAAGGCCGAAACCCATGCGAGGTCCATTCATCATTGACAGCTCTTAACCGCCAAATATTGAACTATCTTTAGACTCTCTGTGGCTGTGTGTACCAAATATCGCATAGATTCTTTTGGATAATATCCCACGCGTATCCAGTGGTGTACTTAACAGACACACGAGCCCTTAGGTCGAGCTCACTTACTCACACTAAGCACCAAGCTCGATGGACACCAACAACGTCGTTTCTACTTCTTCTGCTGGTAAGTAGAAATCTACAATCTAAAACAACATGCACTTACACGCTCTACATCTACTCTAGATTTCCCTGACCCCAAGCGCTCGCTCGTTATCTTTGCTGATCTACTCGCTGCTATTGGGTCCCTCACTCAAGATGCTGTCAACGCTCAACGTACCCTCGTCTCTGTCTATGCCACTCGCCGCATCACACCCAAGTCAACTCCTGTCATGTACATTATCTGTGACTACATCACCCTCGCTCTCATCGCTGCTGATATGGACCTCGGTACTCTCCCCGCTTACATCTACCGCACCTGTGATGCTGTCAACGTGATGAAGCTTCGCTGCTTGCTCACCTCGGGTTCCTGCTCGCTCGCTTGGCCTCTGCTCTCTGGAAAGCCGGTCTACTTCTTCGCGACTCTCAAAGGTAAGCTTTTACACACACACGCATCTTCTCCCCCCCCCCTTCCCTCTCTTATATATTTATTTTTTTAAAATCTAAAAATAATATAATAATAATAATACACTACCCCCCCCCCTCCACACACACACACACAGACGAAGACAATACTCTCGTTGCTGAGACTGCCTACACTGAGCGCGTTACCCGCCTGTGCAAGACACTTCACCAGATCAACGCCAGCACCCATGGCCGTCACTTCTTGCGCGAAGACGATACCTCTCCCGCTTACAGCAGAGCCAATCATGCTCTCGGTGAAACCACTGGCCGGCTCGTTTATCCCGACATGTGCTTTGCGGGCGTTCCTCATCTGCGTGCCTTCGTCTCGTTCCTCTTTCGTTATCTCAACAACACTGATGAGCTGCGTGATCTCGTCGACTTCATCGACTGGAAGGTCTACTCTGACTCTGGTAGCTACGCATTGCCCACTCCCTCCATGCTCAAGAAGGGTATCGAGCCCCGTTCTGCTGGAAGACTGCTGTGCGAGGCCTATCTTCGCGATAACCTGCTAGAGGCTATGCCGTTTCCGCAGTCTCTCGTGGATCTCTTTCAACGCGACAACCTGCCCATTGCCTACCAACAAAACATGCGCTCCAAGCACTCAGAGTACGCGTTTAGAATCAAGCCTGCTGCTCCCTTTGCCACGTTCAACTGCGAGCAGTTCGCGCGTGATGTCGATGTGCTCGCTGTCCAGTGCAACATGCCTGAGTTTCCTTCCTCAGCACTCGGCAATGGCAGCATCTATCTCTCTCCCTCGTGCTATCTTGCGTTCGATCCCAACCAGATACACGCGTTTGGTTACTGGCCGAGAGCCGTGTACGTCTACTACACCAACAAGCATGCCGACCTCCCTGAGTTTCGTTGCCCGATTCCTACGTTCACCGGCAAGCCTACTGTCAAGCACACTCTCGGTCAGATCTACTACTCTATAAACCGCAACATGAAGATCTCGTATCACTGTCCATGTAACACTCCCGAGGCTCCCTTCACGCGTGACATGGAGCGCTTCGGTCTCGCTGCTCAGAAGCTCTGTGTGCGCGTTTGGCCAGCTGATGACGCTGACATGGTCATCAACCAATCACTCTTCTATTGCAAGTCTCCTCACGGTGCGTTCTACGAGGAGAGAGAGCTCAAGACAAGCATTGACGATGCCTCTGGTCTGATCAACGCTGAGCTCACTGTGGCCATGGTCAAGAAGGAGACTCTCAATGTATCGTTTCAATCACTCCCCGTCTATCGTATTGATTGTCGCAAGGTGCGTGCTACTGGTGGAGCGAACAAGGAAACAGACCCCAGGAAAGCCATGAGACCCGAAGCTTCAACATCATCAAACCCAAAGCCTGCCAAGAGACAACGCCTCACAGAAGAGGGAGCATCACAGAGTGACGAAGAAGCGGAAGAAGAAGCAGAAGAAGAAGAAGAAGAAGAAGAACCAGAAGCTCAACCACTGGTGGCGGCAACTCCTTTCAGCACGACTCGGCATACAATCATTGAAGAAGGCGGAATTCGCTACATGGTCAGGGAGAGCATCTCGCGCCACAACCCCTTTGTCGTTTTTCTCAACTCTCACCGTCGCCGCGACTTCGGCAGCATTGTGTTTGACCCTACGCTCCCCGCAACGTTCACCGGCTGTTACAATCTGTACAAGGGGCTCGCGATTGACCCGCTTGAGCCCAGAGTCGGTATGCCTGCTGCTCCAACGATTCTCTATCACTTGCGCCACATTATCTGCAACAACGACCCTGCGGTGTATGAGTGGAACTTGAAACGCGAGGCCTTCGCTGTGCAGAACATTGGCAAGAAGATTGGCGTGGCTCTCGTGATTCAGGGTATTCAAGGCACTGGCAAGTCACTCGCATTCAACGAGCTCCCGAAGCGTCTGCTGGGCAATTATCACATAGTCATCTATGACATGCAGCATCTCTATGGCCGGTTTCTCAGCCACATGAACCAGAACCTACTCGTTACGCTCTCTGAATGCTTCTCTTCCAACAACGTAGCCGACGAGGCCAAGCTCAAGGCAATGATCACAGACAAGCAGAAACTGATGGAGGGCAAGTTTGAGAACGCACAGGATACGGTCACCTACAACAACATTATCGCCACCTCCAACTACGACGAGATTGTGCCCCAGACAATCGAAGAGCGTCGTTTTGCCGTGTACAGACCTTCCAGTAGCGTCAAGGGTGACAGCGCCTATTTCGCTCGCTATGCAGCTGCGATCCAAGGCAGAGAGGCACAGGAGTATCTCTGGTATCTCTTGACACAGGTGGATCTCACTGACTGGGTACCGGAGCAGTTTCCACGCAGAGCCGGACTCCTCCAACAGGTGCTACTACACGACAGCAAGCTTCGCTATCTCTGGGAGTGTCTACGCGAAGGTGTTATTTATTTGGAAACGAGAGACGAAGGCACAGGCTCAGTGAAGCTTCTTGCACGTGAATGGGGCGCAATGGAAGAAACCACAGGACAGCGGCTTGAGTTATTGCCTGCGCTTATCTTCAAGGGCTATCAGCTTTGGCTCGATCGCGCGAGTAGCTCCAAGAACGACAAGGCCAAGATGCAGGCTGGAGAATTTGGCGCTCTACTGAAGACCATGGGCTTTCCCTTCCGTAAGGCTCTCCACCCAAGCACCAAGAGACCTGTTGGCCCAGAGTACGTCGACATGCTCTTCCTGAAGGATGCTAGGCTGCTCTTCAAGGAGTACACACAGTTCCCAGACATTGACTGGCTCAACTGGGAGATAGACATGAAGACCGATTGTAACAGAACGCTTCCGGCTCACAGACGTGCTGCGGCTTCCAAGTTCAAGTTGGATCAGGCACCCGAGTACAACAAGGGCAAAGAGCAAAGCAGTAGTAGCAGTGTCGTTGGCAGCTGGGCTTCCGAGTCACCCATTCGCTCTTATCAACAGCGCAGACCAACACCCGGCTTCGAAGACTACAGCTTCGCGGTTTCAGATGCTGGTAATATTAGCCCAGCAGCAAGCACAAGCAGCTCCACAGGCTCCACTACACCGCAACCCCTGAGCTTCTCTTCGTCTCTCAAGAACCAACAACGCTCCTCCAAGCCTGAGATCAGTGTTGAGCTCCTTACGGGTGATGAAGACGAGACACCGCTCCCCGCTCCCCGCTCTCCAGCCCTGAAGCAGTGTGACGGTTGCGAGAAACCTCTCACTGGCGGGTACAACGGTCGTGACATTCCCAAACACCCTCAGCATGGCTATCTGTTGGCCAATGGCAAGATGATCCAGAAGCTGTGCGATCGTTGCTTCAAGCGCTACAAGTCCACTAGACTCTGTCAATTCTGTGGCATTGTCACACCGGCCGTGAGAGACCTGGACGATATTTCTACGTTCAAGGTGTGCTGCGGTTGCCAGAAGATGTGCCACTTGATGTGCATGAAGCTTGCTCAGCCACAGAGCATCAAGCGCATGCACTGGCGTTGCACTGAGTGTATCACGGAGAATCGCCAGCCACTTGACGAGGAAGCAGCCAATCTGGATGAACAAGAAGACGAGATTATCGCTGGGCGGAAGCAACTCAAGAAGCTTGAAGAAAAGCGCTTGAAACAGGCGGAGAAGGAAGCAATGAAGCAAATCGTGCCTGAACTCAAAGAGCGCATGGAAGAGGAGGAAGCCGAGAAGCGTGAGGAAAAGCAAGTGCAAGAAGAACAACAAGAGCTACCCCAACCTGAACCAACACCTACACCTGAACCCCAACCTGAATCAACGCTCGCTACTACTCAACTAAACCCAGCAAGCAGCTTCGGAGCCGAATCAGACGCAATCTTCGGCGACCTCAGCGACATAGCTAACATCGCTATCTAATAGCTCTCGGCTTTCACTCACTCACTCTCTCATTCATTAAACACACACGCATCTATTTTTGTTTCGTTTACTTGCTCTTGCTTTTCTTTTTGTTTATATATCCAACTTGCCAACCTCATTACCCCAGACATCCCAGCCTTCTGGTGCGGATAGACGAGCAAAGAGCTCAATCTTTGTGGCGTCTGGAGTAAAGTAGTCGTTAATAAGCGTGCGAGCCTCGTCTGGCTTCTGGCTGTGTGCTCTACGTGGCGCATGAATCACTGAGCTGAGTGCAATAGACTTGGAACGCCTCAGATTCTTGGCGACCTTGCCTCGTGTTGCGAGAAGACACACCTCAGCGTTGGAGCGTGTGTATGTGCCTAGGCCTCTCACTGGAATACTCGCCACATCCATACAACCCTTTTTCACTTTGATCCACGTAGCCCAGCAGGTCTTGTACTCGAAGCCCCAGGCACGTATCAAGCTCAGCGCAGACTCCATCTTCGGAAACGTGGCCCACATAATGAGTGCACAGTCCTTTGCAGCGAGAGTGTCAATCATTGGCCGAAGCGCAGCGAGCTCACTGTCTCGCATCTCGGTGTAATGGTTGCTCGCACAGCCACTGAGCTTCTTCACCGCGTACCACCAGGGAGGGTCCGCATAGATAACGTTGTAGGTTTTTGGAGGATCCGGCTTCTTACATACTGAAGAAGTTTGTGCTGGCGCCGATTTCGAGGCCGAGGGCAGTGTCGATCTTGCCATTGACGAGGTTGCTGAATCCAAACATATTAGAAAGGAATGTAGGTTGGTTGGCAAAGTGCACAAGTGTAAAGATCATTAGCCCTGTAGAGGTATCGAGGATGTTACTGAACGCAAAGCGAGCCACATAGTACATAACGAAGCTGTTCACCAGGGCACCCGTTGCGAGGCCTAGGAACTTCTGGTTGTGGTTAGGGTCGACGAAGCCTAGGAGTGTGCGTGTAATCTTCTCTGCGATGCTGCCAGAGAGTGTACCTACCAACACCTCCGCTAGAGGCTGGACGGCTACGTCTACGAGCTTGAGTGTATCGATGTTTTCCATGCTTGCCTCTCTTATATATATATTATATTTATTTTCTTTTTAGAAATAAAATATAATATATATATAAGAGAGAGGGAGGGAGATGAGTTCTCCAAGATCAAATGTACTAGTAAAAAAGCGAGAGCCGAAGCCTATCAGACCGAATGCTATCGTGAAGCCTACTGTTTGGAAAAAGCAAGCAGCTACACGCTCAAAGCCTAAGCCACCGCCAGATCAGGCAGCCTACACACAGCTAGTTATCAAACGCATCGAAATGAAGAGACTGGCTATTGAGACGCAGATACCCGAGCTCACTGACTTCAGTCTAGACATGCTCGAGCCAGACGAGGCACTCTTGTTTGTCGGTAAGCGTCACACGGGTAAGACTGTTGGTGTAGACGCTGTTATGCAAAAGTTCCAGAGTCATCCACTCGAGGAGAAGCGTATAGGCTCAGCGGTGGTTATCTCTGGTTCCGAGAAGGCGAACGGTCACTTCAAGAAACGTGTTTGTACACAGTATGTTCACAACGAATACAACGCAGAGCTGCTCAAGGCGCTCTTTGACCTGGCAGAGTATTACAGTGCTCTGTTTGAGGCTGGAAAGATTGCTAAACGGCCCGCCATGCTCTGTGTATTAGATGATATCGGCTACGACCACAACCAGCGGTTCTCAGAGACACTGGACAAGGCCTATATGCTCGGTAGGCATTACAAGACAATGATGCTAATGACAACGCAGTACATCAAGGCCATCAGCACCAAGGTTCGCGGAAACGCTGACTGGATCTTCGTCTTCAAGCTGCGCTCTCCGGGGCAGATTAAGATGATCTGGGAGGCATACGGTGGAGGCATACGTTTCGACGTCTTCTCGGCGATGCTACACCGTTACACAGATGACTACGGGTGCCTCGTCGTGAATCAGAAGACCAACAAGTCAGAGACCAAGTTTCAATACTTCAAGTATACGTTCCCGTTCCCGTTGCAAGACTATCGCTTCGGCAGCGCAGAGGAGTGGGAGACCGCAGAGCAGATAATGGAAGAAGAGCGAGACAAGACCATTGAAGAGTTTGAGAAGCGTGCCGAGGACATGGGTATCGAGTTGACCGACAAGTTCAGTACTTCGTCTACCCATAAACCGGACCCCTGGGCTCGAATGTTTGATGATGTACTTGGAAAGAGCCAACCGGAGCGTATAGCCAGCATTCTAGCGTTCTACAACAAAGGCAAGCAGCAGCAGCAGAAGAAGAGAAGCAGATAAACAAATGGCATCCACGAGTACTCAAGCAGTCAAACAAGAGCCAGAACAACAAGAACACCCCCAAGAGCCAACACAACAACTAGCCGACTACGTTGCCTTCGGTGACCAGTTATACTTCCTTCGTACACTGGAGCGCATGCAGATTATTAGCTTCGTTCACTCCCCCGGGTCACCGTTTCATGCGCCTCGCGTCTCTGGTATCAAGATACACGTGGAACCACCAACCACCAAGATTCTCGGCGACTACGTCACCATCGCTGTAGCCGCAACAGTTACACCTGGCGAGGCAATGCTGCGCCAGAGCCTCACAGCAGCGTATGACCGCATCAAGAGGCTCGAGAAGTGTCTGGAACAAACAACGCTGCCTGACCCCAATCCTAACCGTCTCAAGCGCTTTCGAGTCAGCGAGGTTACAGAGACACCGAAACCAACAACAACAACAGGCTTCGTACCCATTTCTAACAAGAAGGAGAGTGATGCTGACCTGTTGCTATGCCACGAAACACAACCGTTGTTGTATCATCAGGATTGCGTGGAACCACCCAGAAGACCACCACCTGTCTCTCGTCTCACGAAAGAGATAACAGAGGACACAACTATCGATGCACTCGCAGACTATCCATTGAGTGATTTGTTTAATGACGAGGCCTGGGCCTAGTGTGTAATAGACATCTTTCTTTTAATTAAATAATTAATAATTCAAAAAATGCCACCTCTAAATCCAAAGTTCGTTCAATCGTACCTGTACAAAAAGTCAGCTCGCCTTAACAAACAGCGAACCTCTCTGTATGATCTACTTGCCACGAAGTATGCTGCGGGCTTGAAACCTAGCCTCCATGTTAACATTCACACCGGTAAACGTACCTTTGTGTGGAAAGCAAACAAGCACAAGGCTGAACAACGTAAACTGCGGGCGTCTCACAAGCGCGCTATTAACAGCGCCGAAGCCAGGAGAGCGAGAGCCATTAAATTACCTCCACCGCCACCTGCACGCAGAAAGAGCACGAAGCGACGGTTAAGTAAACCTGCTTCTGCTTCAACTGCTTCAACTGCTTCTGCTCCAAATACTCGCAGAAGAAGGAGCTACAAGAAACAACACTAAACCCTGTCTATTGATCAATCCGCTAAACATCTTTCTTAAACGAATTTTAAAAACACTAACACTCTCGCAATGGTAACCAAAAAGAAGAAAGCACTCTCGGTGAAATTCCTTCGTGCATATGTTGCACGCAAATCGGCACGTATCGGCAAAAAGAAAACCACTCTCTTGCATCTACTTAGACGCAAGCGTGCCGCGGGTCTCGTTCCCGGAACAAGTAAGAGCGGAACCTTTGTATGGAAAGCAGGCAAGAAACGCAGGCGTGCAGTTAAGGACAAGCGAGCAGAACGCGCACGTTCAACAAGAAGCGCCAAGTCCTTCAAGAAATTCCTTGGCAGCTCTGACGCAGCTCGCGCTCGAGCCTTGGGACCAATCAATATCCCTCGCAGAGGCAGACGGTCTAAAGCGATGCAAGCTCGCACCTCGCGGAGCCCTGTATATTAACGTCTAAAGAACTTTTATACTCTTATACAACAAGAACACAATGTAATAAACCGCTTCACTGTAATTGTTCATTTCATCGCATTACTCTTTGACTTCTTCTTATTCTGAGTCTGTTTCACGCTCGTGGTGACTGTGTTGTCATCGCGCTTGCGCTTGCGCGTGTTGGTCAAGGCCTTTGTCGCACCGAACACCGACTTGCTCTTGAAGTCGATAGAGTTGTCCTCGTCCACGTGCGTCTTGTGTTGCTTCTTCTTGTGTTTCGCCACAACTTGCTCCTGTTGCTGAGGGTTTAGGTACTTGTACTTGCCTAGGCTCAGAATGCTCTTCACCCTGTTGTTGTTGTTGTTGTTGGACTTCTTGGAGCTTGTGCTGCTGGCTGAGCTGGCTACGCTGCTAGTATCAGACTCAGACTCAGACTCTGTTTCTTCCGAGGACTCAGACTCAGACTCTGTTTCTTCATCATCATCATCATCATCATCATCCGAGGACTCAGACTCTGTTTCTTGTACACTGAGCTCTTTCTTCAGCTTAGCAACACGTGCCGCCAACTGGCTCAGCTGCTTCTCCTTCTTCTCCGCCTTCTTTGCCTGTTGTCTGTTGAGCATCTTAATAAGCTCTTGCTCGCTGAAGAGCTCACCGTGTTCTCTGTCGAGTCTCTCCTCCTCACGCTCGTCTTCCAGTCTATCGAGCTCGTCTTCTTCTTCCGGTGTCAACTTGCGCTTCTTCTTCTCCGCCTTGATAATGATGCTGTCTTCACCGAGCGCACTCGCAGCAGCACCGAGCTTCTTCGCACTGATGAGGTCTGTCTTGCTGAACTTTGGTATGAGCACATTGTTTTCGGAGTCAATGATGCCCTCGGTACAGAGTCTCAGAACGAGCTCGTCTCTCGGCAGATGCAGATAGTCTCGCTTGAGCGTAGTCTTCTTCGGGAAACGAGGCATGCCCATTCTCGCGAGGATGTAGTGGCGTAGCTTCTTCTTGAATGTACCCGAAATGGTACTCTTGCGAATCGACGGGTCACCTCCGAGCTGTACGATACGCTCAATGAGATACTCCTTCTTGCGGTCAAACTCTGGCTTGCGTTCCTTGAGCTTTACAAGCCGAGGGTCAGTGGTGGAGGCGGAGACAGTAGTCTGCGTGCTGCTGGTATCTGTTGATGCGTCTCTTGTCTTGGTGTGTCTTGAGGATAAGCGTTCCTTGAGCTTGAGGGCCACATTGTCTTCGGCAACCTTCACAAGCGCCTTCTCGGCTTCGGAGAGCTTGCCCGAGTTCAATCGTTCACGGGCTGCTTCGTACTCCTGTTCGTGTTTAAGCTGCTCTGTAATGTAGTCGCTGGTATCCTGAACAGGCGAACTTGGAGGGGCAGGGGCTTCGACTTGGACTTGTTCTTTGATGATATCTGGAGACGGAGGAAGAGGTACTTGGCAAGGCGACAGCTCAATGGGCGCATCTTCAGCAGAGGATGAGAGAAGAGTAGGTGTTGTTGGTACTTGTTGGTCCATGAAACTTGGTAGTGCTGGTGGGTTATTAGCGTAAATATACTACTACATGAAATCTGCGCGGTGCTCTCAACAAGAAGTAACACGTGATTATGGGTGAGCGTACGCATGAAAAAGAGTAGGTGTTTATTTATTTAATTATTTCGTAGCCTCGCTGTCTTCATAATGAAGCTTGTTTCGAACGAACGCACCGAGTGTGGCGTACTTGTTAATGTAGTTCTTGACGCGAGACAGCGAATGAATCACATCGACATGCACATAGGGGCTCGTTCTGCGGTTGCTGTTTGTAACGGCTCTCAGGTCTAGACTATCGGTAAAGTATAACTGAAACGCCTTGATGAGTACACGCAGCCTGAGGCCTCTCTGTTGGTCTTTCGGGCCCCATTTGTCAGTGTTGTTGTGTGTTATGTTCACCATGAAATGCACATGCAGCCTAGAGGTGCTCGGTTTCGTGTTGGCGCTAAATTCAAAGGAGAAATAGTTTGGATCGATTAGCCAACTGACCACGTCCTTTAACACGGGTCTACCCTCACCTATGACTGCCGTGTATCGATTGAGTGCGGTTACCGCGAGAGCCGTAGTTGAGAGACCCTCCATTGAGCGTATGACTTTGTTCTGTAACTCACGCATCTCTTCCTCGGTTCTTGGGTACTTGAGTGTGTTGACTGTGACCAGGAGATCTGTTGACAGGGGTGCGTGTAATGCGGGTGTTATACGCCTACCGCTTGCGTCCAGTGTCTTTGACTGGAGAGCCGTCGCGAAGCTGCTGTTGCTGCTGCTGCTTGACGCCATCTGCTATCTGGTTTACAATGCTATCGTAGTTCTGTTGCGCCTCTTTGAGCTTCTTGAGTGCTAGCTCTGCGCGTGTCGGCAGGGTTACAATGTTGCCTTCTGTATCGAGAATATTTTTCTCTCTGATGATTCTCTTAAACTCTGCAACCGAGTACATACAACGCAATAGTAATAATGTTCTTCTACGATAATACTCTAAATCTTCTTGCCTACGGTGTGTTGGCGTATGCGTTTTACCGATACGTTAACAACGAAGTGATTGATAGTGTCGCTAAGAAAGAAAACATGCGTGCGCCTTACGGAACCGTCACGAAGCCGCTCATTGTAGAACAGGCCATCTACGTGGACAAACCTACCGCTTCGGATCCCATCAAACAGCGCGAGTATCTCTTCTATGACAACAGGCTAAGCATGAGCAAATGCGATTTGTGAAATCAGCACACATGTTAGAGCCCCTCCAAGACACAGACAACCTACCACCGATCGACACTGTTCGACATGCCATAGACCTGCGGCAACGCGTTCACGACTACAAAGCGCTCATGGAGAAATACATGGAACACCACGCCTTGATTTGGCCGTTTATCGAAGATTTCGAAGAGTTGACATCCAGTCTTACGTGTATTATCGAGGCCCACTCGTGCATGCAGACACTAAGAAGCAGGGGCTATGACGTTCCAGATATCAATGTCAATTTATTCGAATTGGTGTTCACTTTCCATCGCCGCATCATGGGGCTCGAGTGTAAGATGCATAAGCTCATTCGACGTGTGAAATAAATCTATTTTTTTTAAATCTTTCTCTTTCGAGTTGTTTATACCAAGATCCAAATGTCTTCTCTCTTCGTGAATGCGGACTGCGTTAACAATGCGACCCGCGAAATGCTACAATACACTGACGTACAGGATGACTTTGGGTACACGAAGGCTCCAGAGGCCAATGTCATGCTTGTCAAGACGTCTCGTCAAATTACTAACACTGTTAGAGACGAGCGCACCATCAACCCAAAGGACCCTTATACCTGGGGTGCCAAGGATGTCAAGATTCAGATTGACAAGATGGTCGACATAATGGGGCCTTGCACTATTTATATTGACATTGGACCACTAACCAATATTTCAGGTGAAGCGAGTGCACCAAACAAGGAACTCAGCTGGGTGAACGGTCTCGGCTTTGCGCTGTTCGAATCCATTGAGGTACGTTGTGACACACAGGGCTATGCACAGCGCATCGAACCGCTAGACCAGATTCTCGAGAACAGTCTGTTCACCTACGACGAGACGCGTGCCGATTCGCCTACCGATAGCATCTGGTTCCTGCACAACGAGAAGCGCCAGTTGAAGAAACTCTCGCAGACTGGCTTTACTGTTAAGCTAAGACTCCCCACTTGGTGGGGTGAACACTATCGCAACTACTTTAACCCTAAGAGTATCACCACTGACCAGATGTATCTCTACTTCAAGTTTAACACACTCATGAACCTCGTCTCATACGATGGCTGGAGCACACCGGTCATCCCTAACGCTTCTATTAATAACTTTAAGATGGGCCAAGAGGTCTTCTATCTGAACCCCGCCGAGGAGGCTCTGTCTCGTGCCGCAGAGTACAGCGTGATGATTCGCGAGTACATCAAGACGACCAGCTATCGCGTACCTACACCGACCACAGTGTTCAGTCAACCCATTTCATACTCGGTGCCCGTGACTCAGTTTATCATTCGCTTCCGTGACGCCTCCGACGAATCCATGACCAATGTGAACAGACTCTGGGACTGCTCGGAGCCTTGCTCTCGCATTCAGCTCATGATCAACAACAAGGTTCGCTGGGACGTTAACAAGTTCTATTGCCGCGACAAATGGTGGAAGGAGCTCTACTCTCGTCACCCTCGTAACCCTTACTATTTGATTCCCCTCTGTTTGGACCCTACAGCGGACTTTCCCACTGGTGGTCACAATTGGAACGCGATCCAGAACTCGCAATTTACGTTTACGTTCGATACGCCCTGGCAGGGAGTCATTGACATCATTCCGGTCACCTTCAACTACGTCACCGTTCAGGGCAAGAAGCTGCGAAGATCTTTCTATTAAACAACAAACAACAAACAACATGCTCATCGGTGCCTATGACCCTGGAAAAGTTAACAACGCGTTCACGTTCAAGAACACCGAGCTACCGGAGGCGGAGCAGTATTACGACTGTCTACACACTGGGTTCAACAGCATAGACGATGCCATTGCCTATGTACACAGACACAGGGAGAAGTTTGAGAACCTGGACCATATGCTCATCGAGGAACAGAGCATCTGTAGCATCTTCGCGGTGCGTGACTACTCCGTGGCTCTCTACGTGGAGCTCAAGCATATTATGAAGCACGGTATCGTACACTGGGTCAGACCGTGTGTTTACAAGAAGAAGCTAACGGGCCTGGCAACGAAGAGCTATTCATCCAACAAGACAGCGGCTACCTCACAGGGCGTAACCAAGGCTCGTGGTGGCTCGCTATTGGCACTCCTCAAGGACAGAGGCCATCACCCCAGTATCTATAATCACTTTGGCGACTGTGCTCTAATGACAGCCTATTGGATTGCTAATAAATTAACTTAGTTCTTTTTTTTTGTTTTGCGCTTACCACTGTGCTCCTTCTTCTTATATATATATATTTTATTTTATTTAAAAAAAATAAATATATATATATATAAGAGAAGAGGGGGTATAGAGAACAACAACAACAACAAAGGTAAAAACACACATACATACACACGCTATATACCAATGCATTATACCCCATTACCCATAAACACCTCAGTGATGCGAAACACTCACGCAGAAGACTCATATACGCTAACGAATCGACAGCTAAGAACACTCTACTTTCAGTTCTTAAAACATGTCCAAACAGTTCAACAACAACAGCCAAAGACCAAAGCTCAACATCGTCACAAAGCCAGCCTCGATGGAAGCCGCAGTCTCCTCCGCAGCCTCGGCCATGAGGAGTAACCCGATTCTTCTTGCTGCCTCCCAACGCCCTACGCCCTATGCTCGTCCTGCTCCTGCTTCTGCTCCTGCTTCTGCTCCTGCTTCCACCTCCACCCGTGCTTCCCCGTTGCCTCACTCCTCCATCACTGTCCGTCCTGCTATTCTCAAGCACAAGTCCACTGCTGCTGGTAAAGCGCTCGCCGAGAAGACTATGCAAGCCATGGAGGCCAACAAGGAGAACCGTTCACCTATCCTCTCTGCGCCTTACCCAAGACCTGCCTTCGCTCCGTTCTCTGCGTGCATCCCCGCGTACCAAGGTGAACTCAGCTGCCCTGCCAAGTCTGTGCTCAGTATCCAGGAGTGTGACCCGGTTAACGTTAGCTGGACCGCGAAGAAGTACAAGGGCGAGTTTGCTGGGTGTACCTTTATGCCAGAGCTAAACGGTCTCGACGCTGATCCGCTTACCAACTTCTTCATCTGTACCCCGGAGCTCACGGTGTCACAAGCCTGGTGGAGGTCTGACAGCAAGTTCGGTGGCAAGTCTGTAGTGGTTCAACCTACCGCGGAGCTTCTTACCTGGATGACCGCGATGCATGAGTCTGTGCTCAGGTTCTTCGCGAAGAACAGTCAGTTCATCATTGAGAAGAAGTTTAGAAGTGTTCAAGAGATCCCTACTGGTGAATGGCTCAAGGATGGCAATCTCAACATTGGCAACAAGAAGTGTGTGCCGTTTGTGACTACAGACCGAGAAGCCGTTATCCAGTCACTGCTCGATGCGGATGAGGAGCGCTTTAACAAAGAGGTCAACGAAGAGCCCAAGAGCATCGGTGAGCTGCTCTCTGCTCTCGAACCACAGAAGGATGACACCGTGATGCTCATTGTGGAGGTCTCGCCAAGCTGGGCACTCGAGAAGCTGCACATGTCACTCAAGCTACTCGGTGTTCGTATTCTCTCAAGAGGCAAGGTAGACAGCACAATAGTCAGCGCACAGGGCTTCCATTTCCTACCGGTGGAGGAACAGTTGGACGAGGCAAGACAAGACGCAGAGCTCGCTGCAGAAGAACAAGAACAACAACAACACGTCCACCCGCTTACCATGGCACAAGACGTAGACGCTATGCTCGAGGTGCCCGAGCCAGCACCAGAGAACCCGCGCTTTGAGATTAACGCACAGATTGAACACAGTCAATAAACACGCTTGTTTTAATGAATTATTGTTTATTGTTTTTTTTTGCTTAGAACGTAGTAATCAAATAATCGAAATAGGCATACAGGTCAACAAGTGAGCCATGGAACGCCCAGAGTCTTACTTCGCCCCATGATACTTGATCGCCGTTGCCCCAATTAACAAGAACAAGCTTGAGACCAGTCTGCGGATCCGTGACCTCGCAAAAGTCAACATCAGAACCATTCGTACCGTCGACACCAGAGGAAACCACGAAAGGTTTTGCGCTGAAATCGAGCGAGGCAGCAGTGCATGTTGGACCGAGACTTGCAAGGCGAGTCACGTAACGAGGGTTTCCACTGCCGATGTCTTGCAAGTACATGAAGTAGAACTTGTTGGCTGCAGCGTTATAGCGAATCGTAGGGCAAGCAGCATAGGGACCGACTCTCATGTCTCCATAACGCGCCCAAGTAATACCGTCATACGAGCCAATGGTATCCACCCAGAAACCTCCGCCTGAAACTGTGGTGTCGTTGCGCTCGAGAGCCACAATCCATTGGCTTGTTGTTGTGTTGTAGGTCACTGAGGTGTTCCAGCAACGAGCCGTAGCAATAGTCTCCGTAAATGCGGTCACGGGAGCCGACCATGTTACAAGATCAGTCGAGGTTCTGTAACGCAGACTGTTCTGAACTGCGTTGGGCCCAGTGTAGAACACATAGCAGATGTTATTGCGCACGATCATGGAAGGGCCGAAACAGAGCACATTGCCACTCTCCACGGTGCCGATGAGCGTGTTACCGTTGGCCTTACGAATGCAAATGGTATGTGTGCCAGTGCCTGTCCACGAACGCTCGAGTACCACGTAGTACAGCTGGTTGTCGGTCCACTGAAAGTATTGTCTCTCCACGTTACTGTTGTCATGAGTACCGAGATCCTCCCAGCGTGGAAGAACACCAAAGAGCTTGCCCTTGAATTCCAGACCGATGTTATTGGAGCCAATGCAGCGCAACATCGACCCATTTGGGTCCACAGTCTGAATGGCAGAGTTGAATTGAAGAGTAATCTTTTCAAGGGACATGGATTGCTAGCTTGCTCCTTCCTTTATAGTATTATATTTTACTTTTTAGAAAAATAAATAAATATATATAAAAGTAAAGAGCGAGAGCGCTCAGTTTAGTTTATCTATCTTCTGTACAAGTACATAACAACCATGATAACCAAGAGCCCGCCAATCACGAGCTCTGGGTTCTCGCGTACATACACAAGCGCATTCGAGCCTCTCTGGATAACGGTATCAGAGGCATTGGGAACACCCGCGGGTAATGGGGTCTTGGCTTCCGGGTCGCTACTCTGTGCGTTGTATGCACTGCGCTTGGCTGCCTCGTAGACCGAGCCGTTGATATAGTTCTCAGGCTGGGACGTGTCGCCGATATGGGCCGTGTACGTGGTGTTGTTGGTTGTTCTCACGCCGAGCACTGGGACGCTGTTGTTCGCCTTTGTGAACTGCGGCATGATCATCGGGTTTGACTGCCACTTCTGGATCGCTGAGCCCTTTGGATAACTGTCCCATTGGTTTGACATTTTTCGTTGTCTGAGTTTGCGTTTGCGTTTGTTTCTGTCTGCGTATGAGTCTTCCTAGTTTCGGGTTCTGCACGTTCTGCCAGTAGTTGACAATAACCTCGCGAAACTCTGTCGTATCTAATTGCCCTGTTCTGCTTAGAATTCTTTCGATCCAGTCACATGTCTGTTGGCACTTCTTTGCGTTTTCGATAATGTGTAGATAGTCGCGTGCCTCCATCCATGCATCGCCACCGTAGACACAGAAGATACCGACTTGTAGCAGCATGTTAATGTTACAGTTGTGTCGTCTACCGGGTGGCTTAGTGTCTCGCATGTGTACCACTAGCTTCCGGTACCAGTCGTCCAGTTCGTTAATAAAATGTCTGAATCCATCGGGCCCAATGACCTCATAGTTCGGTTGTAGTCTACAGTGATTCGAGGTTGCGCTGCCTGTGCCCATCGCGCGTAGCTTGATCCATTTTTCGAGATAGTTGAGCTTCGGGGTCTCCTTCTCGGCGTGCATCTCCTTCAGTATTCGCTTTATGAAACTCTTCGCCTTTCGAGGGTCGACCAGTTCATCGGGGTAATCGGTCGGTGCGAACGGATAGAAAAAGTACATGCAAAACTTAGCAGAGAAGCGATTCGTGAGGTATATCGGTTCGGAGTCCTCCATCCATAGTTGTCGGATACGTTCACGCCAATAGTGAGGTGCAAAATAACTGCTACTACTTCGAGGCTCAAGCTCATAGTTAGAAAAAGCACGGTCGCGGCACACGGTACCACACAGACGGCATATTCGGTCGTCCGTGGTATAGTCAGTAACAAATTCAGAAGGGTCATTGTTGCCACAGTCGGTACAGCGATACACATCAGCAGACACGCTAGGAGGAGCAGCTTTCTTACGCGGCATGACAGAGACTCGAACCAGATGCCGTAGAACTTGCCGAGGAGCGTTGACTTGAGCAACGAGAAAGACATAATTAGCTTGTTGTTTTATGTTAAATAAATAGAAATTAATATATTATTAATCCACCACACGCTGTATTAACAATCGGTTTATGTATTATGGCTGGGGGGTCTTGTTATATATATATATATTTTTAATTTCTAAAAATAATATAATAATAAAGAAGAGAAGAGAGCAGAATGAGCTACGTGCAAACCGAAGACACCGCCTATCTCAACCTGCTGTGCCACTATGCAAAGAACCGCATTATTGCTACTACGCCGATTAGTCGCAGACCAACAGACTCAGGCCAACAACGCACAGCTAAGCGCAAGCTAACCATTGAACAGATTGTACGCATTAACCTCGATGATAACAGACTCTACGCACGCTCCAGAGCCGGGAAAAAGGGAACCAAGGAGCTCTATCGCTGGAAGCGTGTAACCACAGAGGATGATATTAGAGAGTTCAATAGAATAACAGGCAAAAACCTACCAATCCCAAGTGGCTTACCCGCAGCATACAAGGCTACGACTATTGAAGAAGACGAGGCAGCGGAGACATCAACATCAGTCAAACAACAACGCAAGAAACAGAAGCATGTCAGAGGCTCCAAATACGACAGAGAGTAAGCCACAAGAGCGTGAACACCGCCCAGAGACCATTCGCCCGTCCATCTTCGACTCTGGCACGCTCGCGTTCGGTAACACAAGACTCACAAGAGCCAACACACCCGAGTGGCACCGTTTGAGAAGGTCAAGAATCACGGCTTCCGGTGTATACGATCTACTGGGTCTCACGGGCGTCTCATACTCACAGAGAGCGAAAGCTATCGCCAAGTACATTGGTGCCTTTGTCGGCCATGACTTCCCGGGTATTCCAGAGTCAAGCTATCACACCCCGGCAATGGTCTGGGGCATAACGCAAGAACCACGTGTCGCGAACAACTACATCAAACACGTGAATCTTATTCAGCGTACCATCAGTCCAAACACGAGTGTCAAGCTCAAGGCCTATACCGATGCCTGTTTCTATGACAACATGCTCCTCGCCTCGCCAGATGTGTTTATAGAAGCGTGTATGACAGACACATCCACAGAGACCGATATCACCGTCAAGAGCAGGTGTTCCGTGGCAGAGATCAAGTGTCCCTACAGCGCGTTCTTCACCACCAAGGAAGCCATACCGCCCAAATACGCAATGCAACTCTACTTCCAGGCGATGCTCGCAGACGTAGGCAGAGCACAGCTAGTGGTCTGGAACCGCAACGCACCCGGTGACCTGTTGCTCTTCACCATGCACCGCCGCAACACTCGGTTTGAAGGCATGCTCTACACGCTTCTCGAGGAGATTCACGATATCGCGGTACAGATAAGCTCCGACCTCGGGTTTCAGAGAGCCAATGATCCAGCTAATTTCACAAACGAGCGCATTGTGGATACACTCAAGGCTGTTGGTGAAACCGTTGCCGCGCTACACATTGTACCCAAGGAAATCATCGACGTGTTTCTCAGAGGCCTCTTCGACGAAGCTACCGTCGTCCCTCAGCCCATTGTCAACATAGACATCGGCTCTCTGTATGGTGATGTGTAGTATATATATTAAACAATAACAACAACCTTCTTTATTACTTGTTGGCAATACGCAAAAAAAGCTGATACGCCTCTTCGATACGATCAGATGTAGCACTTTTGTCAATTTTGAAATGAATCAACCACCATAGCATAAGCGCAGCGATATCCTTCACATCCTCCAGGTCCATGTTGCTTCGTACCAGACACTCTTGCCTTAGCTTATTTTCCCAGAAAGTCCTTCCGGCTTCAGCCCATTCTTCCTTTGACTCTGCGGGTGTCTTCGTCTTGTCTTCCATAGAAACTGTGTGAGTGTGAGCTGTCTCTCTCTCTCTCTCTCTGTATATATATATATATTTATTTTTTAAAAGTTAAATAAAATATAATATATAATGGTAAGCTGGAAGGATGATTTAATTAATCAAATAGAAGTAGAGGGTTCTTGCTGTTGCTGTTGCTGTTGTTCTTGAACCTTGTCCTCTGCGCTCTTTGCGCGTGCCTCGGCCTCGTCGAGCTTACGCTGCATCTCCTCCATATACGCGTGCGTGCCATTGATAACCATCATCGCCTTGACCACCTCCGCTACAAACTGACCCTCGACGCTCATGGACTTGGTTAGATACTTCTTACACAGCTTCTCCAACACTGCCTGATAACTCGGTGTCCGGTGTGCTGCCTCTGTGAGACCCTGTAGCTTGAGCTTATAGCCCATGATTTCGTATTTGGGCACCTGGCTCTCGATGACACCGAGAAATCCAGCAGAGAGAAACTGTGCAAACGGATAGTTCTGGAGCTGAATGACTCGCTTTTCGCTTTCCGTAAACACGTGTGCCAGGTCTACCATCTTCTCCAGGTCGTATTTGGCGTATTCCTGTTGCAGTTGCGGGTACTCCTTGAACCGTTCGGCGATCGTTTCACGCATCTGTAACAGCCGCACGCCCGTGAGTATCTCGCTGCTCGTCATGCCATTGATACGTGGCTCCTGTGGTGCCGACTGTTGGCTTTCTTGTTGCATAAGCTGCTCTAGTTGTTCTTCTTCTTCATCTTCTTCGCCGCTCTCTGAACCGCTGTCTTCACCTCTTCGAACAGAGGCAGGCGAAAGGTCTGAGAGGTCAGGCATAGGCATAGGCTGGTCCTTCTTCGCTACCTTGGGCTCCTTAGCTGGGAAGTTACGCTTGTCCATTAGAGAGAAGGAAGAAGCCATGTGTATGTATGTGTGCTTTTATTTTTTAGTTTAACAACATGGACTGAGAAAAATAATCCAGATATCTATACAGCTCTGATGTGGCGTTGAGATCTTGGCTCAGCTTCGTAGTCAGCAAGTAGACCTGTGCATCGGTGAGCGCGAAGAGGTGTTGAAGGAAACGCACCAACACGCCCATGTCTCTCTCTTCAAGCGCACGAGGGAACGCGGAGCAGAACTCTCTGAATTCTTGTGCGTAGGCCTCAGGGTTGAGAGTCATTTGCGCCATGAACTGCATAATGCGGTCCTTGAGAAACGGGTAGTGTTGCATCAGAAACTGTACAAAGTGTTCGGCCACTTGCGCCTTCTCAGAGGCTGCGGCTGCGGTGTTTGCGCGTTCTTTGGGATTGTTGTTTAGACCCATGGTTTGGATGTTTGACTTGTATTTGTATAGTGTACTGAGTTGTGTCTTTTAGAAAGTATTAAAACTTTGATTCAAAGAATAAAGTAATAGGCTGCGGCTGCTGCCAACACGCCAATAGAAACCGGATGCATCATTGCGCCATTGAAATCTTTGGCCCCCGAGGCTGTGTAGGGTAGTGGGAGCATGTTGCCCTGTGCATCAAACTGAGTCGAGGGCATCTTGCTGAAGTATAGTACACCGAAGATAATGGCTCCCAGGCCGATACTCTTTTGCATTGAGCCTCTGAGTCCGATGCTACCGAGTGCTGAGTCTACTTGAAATGCGACGGCTTCCATTTGTTAGGTTAGGTTAGGTTTGAGAGTGTTGCTTGTTCGTTGCTTTCACACTTCCGCTTAGAAATTATGTGTATCAGAATACAGCAGATTTCCGTCTTGCGCAAAGTCGTCTAGGGAAATGGCAGTGAATGCCTGGTCTGGTACATCACCGAAGTATGCGTAGTACCTCATAAGTGCATACACGCCACCAGTAAACGTTGAACCATTTGCGGCCGGTGAACACCAAGACGCTGTCCCGGTAGGCTTTGTTGTATCAAAGCTGGCGACGAATCCAACCGGGTCCACAAAGACCCCTTGTGTCCGGAGCACTTGGTTGACAGAATCCGCTAACCGCCTAGCGTAAAAAGCCATTTTCGAGTCTGTTAATGGCGCGAATACGTCGCCGGCTGCTCTACTGCCTCTGGCTTTTACGCTAGTTATAGTGGCGTTGTAGTTTGCTACACTGCGCTTATATGCCTCAAGCTCTTCACTCGAGAAAATATTCCTAGCTCGTGCGAGTGGCGGGAACTGTTTGATGACATCGACTACTCTCAATAGCGCTTGTCGCTCTGTGGCACTGTATGCCGCACCACCGCCAATCACCTCAACTATTCTTGAAGTTTTGCGTACACCGAACAAGTCCCATGCATTAGGCATAAAGAGTGTGTTTGCTGTACCATCTTTGCTGTTATAGTTCACTGCGACTCTGCCATGGCCTGGATTCTTGTTGTCGTAGTCCGAGCCGAGTGTGCTGTTGGTAAGGTCACCATTGAGCTCGAGGAACTGGAAAACATGGTCCTCTAGACTGTGAGCTCCCATACGCACAATGAGATCCTTTTTCATTTTCATCATCGCCTCTGTCATGTACGTGGCCTTCATGTTCTCGATCACATCCGGGTAGATTTCCATAAGCTTCTTGATACCCTCGGGCGTGCTGATGTCGTATTGCTCAAGGAGATACGCGACAAACTTGGCCTTGGTCTCTGCCTTCTTTTGGTCTTCCATGATCTGAGAGGCATTCGTAGGTAGTGCAACGTCGAAGTTCTTAAAAACGTTATCCTTCAGGTCCTTGAGAGTAGCAAGGCGCTCAATGCCGTCGGTGTCCATTGCAACGCGAATTGCATTCTTCTTCTGACCCTCTGTCTTGCCTGCGTTAAGATGCACCGGGATACTGTGCCTGTTCTTCAGATCATCGAGAATGCTAAAGAACGGGTCACTCTTCATGCCCATCTTGGGCTGAGCATTGTTGGGTACCTCGGTGAGGAAGGTTCCTGCGTCATTTAGCGCGGAAAGAGACATTTAGGCTGATGTATTATTACTACTATGTCTCCAATTAGAATTTAAAGTAATTTAATAAAAGAAAGCCAATTTACAGGGCATACAGTCCAAAGAGAGCAAAAGACGCTACGAACAAGAGAGCCTTCTTTGCAGCGCTTCTGTACAGTTGACGGGCTTCTTCGGCTTCGGCTTCTTCGGCTTCGATGTCAGCTCGAACACATTGAATCAACGCATCGTTCTGGTTATGCTTACCGAGAATACGCTGAGAGATCTCGTGAAGCGCATCATCTTTTGGGTCGTAGAACAATACCGGAGACTCATTGGCTCTGCTTCGCTTTCCACGCTTTGCAGGTGTAGGCGTATCATCAATGCTAATGCTGCTTTCTACTGACCGCTCTTCTTCGCTGCTAGCTTCGCTGCTCTCACTGCTCGGCCCTTCGCCAAAGCGGCAAGCGTCTTCTCGCTCACGGCTCGCTTTGTTGCCTGTGGGGCTGCTTTCTTGGGAATGGGGATGGGCTCCGAACGCGCAAGAGAACGCGTGTTCTGGGATGTCGTTGAGCTTGACGCGACGGGTGCGGCTGTGGCTGCTTGAGTTCGAGCGCCTTGGGGATTCATATACTGACCCAGACTCGGTCTCCCGGCAAAGTGATTGCTTGTGAACCGACTTAGCTCTGCGGGATCGATTGATGTGAAGTTGTTGGTATTCATCGAGTGTAAGCTTTTCGCCGTCTTGACTAACGAGAATGAACTGTACGGGAGTGGCAGGTGACGCAGGTGGTGCTGCAATCGGTGCGATGTTGATAGGTGAGGCCTTAGAATTTGTTGCAGAAGACGAAGAAGATGAAGAAGGGTCTGAGTCCTGCATAGCTGGCTGTGCTGTTTTGTGTTGTAATGTTTTTTCTAAGAAAAAAAGAACTACAAACAATCTAAATACAGACACATACACAATGAACGGCAACCACGACAAGGAAGGAACGTTTACACATGCCGGTGTCGTCAAGAATGCAGATGGCTCGACAGAGATTGGCACATACAATGAAGACACGTTTGGTCGCTTTGGCTCAGACGACTTTGATATCGAAAACTTCAGCAGAAGCGCCCTGCGAAACGCCACTCAGCTCACCGGACTCGCTGTCGGTGTACCTGCAACGATTCTCACAATCCGGAACATCAAGCCGAATACTAGCGATTTCTGTGCTACTTTCAATGTTGCTGGCGAGCTCAAGAACAACGCGTCAACCGCAAACGTGGCCTTCTTTCGGTTCTCGGGCACTTGCCAGACTTTCGGCGGTGTTCGCAACCAGGCACTCACCTCTGTTACCTCCCTTGAGGTTCCTGCTGCAGCTGGCTTCGTGGGTACTTTTGCTATCGCTCAGTCTGGCGTCAATTACATTGTTACTTACACTCCCGCACTGGCTGTGACAACGATTACCTTTGACTTCACAGTGTACAGAGGTCTCGGTCCCAATACGGTCTCAGCTGGCTTGTAAAAATATATAGTGTGTCATTTACCCCATCGCCTGGTTTACTGGTTCAATAACTCATGTCACGCACGTTTCATTCAGCAGCCACCGGACGTATTATTGAGATTCCACGCTTTGACCCCATTGAAGTTTCATACAACGGTCAACCTGTTTATCTTACCGATTCACTCATCGAAACCTTAGTACAGGCGACCGACAACGCAGGCTTAACATCTGTTTTCAAGCAGTTCGACAAACGCATTCACCTTGCCGAAGTTTGGATAAGGCGTCGCGATAATGAGCCGATGCTCTTTTTAACAGTATGCATAGACTGGAATGATAATGATGCAGAATTCATTTTCAAAACGGTGTTTGATGCGTATCTGCCCAATACATCGAGATACGTGCAATGGGAGTTTACTTAAACATTAAACAAGCTTATGAACCAACACTGTTTTGTAACAATAACAACTGACTTAACTAACTAAACAACTTGGCAAATGCAAACACTTCAATCCACTCCACTCATGTATACTCCCATCGAAGTCTCTTACAACGGCCAACCCTGTATGCTCGATGATGAGCTCATTGCATCCATTCTCGAATCCAGAAGTGAAGTGCAACTTACTCGCGTTCTTCAACATTTGGACAGACGTATAACTGCCGTCCGGCTTGATAGGCCAAGATTACAGCCTAGGCGCTATTTGATAACAGTGGAGTACAGTGTTCCGGACTATGATGATTATGACACAACCCTACAATCCGACTTCAGGGAAGCACTTCCTGAAACTTTCAAGAGAGAACTTGTACTCTTCGAGCAAGTGTCACGTCGGTTCAAGATAACGTTTCCACCACCTGTCCCTCTGAGTGATTACAAGCAATTGTTTGATTATTAACTATTTTAACGTACAAAATAAACGAGTCTTCCATAGACCACAAGCTCCGCGAGCACGGCTGGTGGTGTTGGTGCGTCTACCATGTCTACGGTTACGTCTATCACCACATACTGTACCGCCACGTTGCTTGTAGCCTCTAGTATTCTCCAGTTCTTTGAAATGGCTCTCCCGTTGTCGATATCCACAATGTATCGCATAGAGTCATCCTTGTCAACTGAGCCGAGCAGTACGTTCTGATTACTGACCTTGAAGCTGAGACTGAGGTTAGCGGCATTGTTTGTGCTTCGGTAATAGACACCGTCAATATGCAGTTCAATAGTGTTTGCGCGAGTAGGCATAACATAGAGCTCTTTGGAAATGAGTAATTGCGGTGGTCTGAGTGTAGGCGCGGGGACATCTAGCGTTAGGTTGCTCGCTCTGAGCAGGAAGCTCTGTGTGTTGCTTGTGTTGTCTTGATTCATTGATTATTCAAAAGAAGATAACCTTGCCGAGAGTAGCAAAGACAATGACAACGACTGCACTCAGGCCTACTAAGAAAATAATACTGCCCGTCTTCCAGTTTCCGGCACGCTCGTCGATGAGAAGCCTTGCACCGAAGTCATACACAGGGTTCGTTTTGCTGTTACGTTCCTCTGTAGCGAGCGCACCCGTTGCGAGTAGCTGTTTTCTATCACCAGCCAGTGGGAAGCTGTTTGTAGAGTCCTGATAGTCCGTGGTAATAGCGAGGTTCGGAGGTGCGAGAAACACGGTAGGTGGGTGTCTCTCGTCTTGTATCTTGTTTTCTCGCTCGGGTACATGCTGCGAGGCTCTCTCAGTGCCGTATTGCGGAATGAGGAGCTTGCGTGTATCGTCATCAATCACCGGCTTGTAGGGCTTCGTGGTCTTGTTGGTGGCGAGCAACACACTAGGTAGCACAGTATAGTCAATGTTCAGCTTCTGGTAGACATCGGGCGCATAGGGACTAACGGGTTGTTTAATGATAGCGGGCTTGGTTGATTTGAGCATGGTAGAGGGGTGAGCTTATTTTTTGAGTATCTTCCAATAGATGCCCAGAATAATAATTAGAATTCCAGCTCCTAGCAGACTCATTACGAGCGCTGTCTTGGTCTCCGCCGGGTCCCAGCCCTCGGTGCCTGCGAACTCGTTATCTACGCGTATACCGGTGTCAGTGCTGTACTTGACTCCCTCGTGCTTCGGTACCGTGTACTTCCATTCTGTCGGTATGTCTTCTATCTTGGGCAGTGTGATTGTCTCTGGCGGTATCTTGAGCTTGACGGCCTGTTCGTCTCTGTACATCTTCGCCTTGTATTCCGGGTTGTTGTCGAGTAACAGCTGGTGTTGTTTCTTCAGGAACTCCCAGCCACTCTCAGACATACCGTACGGCTTCGGGCCATTGTAGTCTAGCACATGGGTCGGTGGTTGAATCAACGGGAAAGTACTCATTACTTCTTCACAAGCTCTTGGGTGTAGTACAACAGCACTAGACCACCTATTAACACTGCTACAATAGAAAGATATCCCAGGATGGACGCCACCCACGCACCGATATCAAACATCAGGTTCGTTGTCTTCACGGTACCCGTTACGAACACGTTCTCCCAACTGTGCATGAAGGGCATCGCGACGTATGCGTTCCAATTGGCTACGATAGTGTTGTTCCAGAACTCGGTTAAGCCTAGTACCATGCCTTCCTTTCCTTATATATATTATTATTTTTTTCTTTAAGAAATAAAATATAATATATAAAGAAAGGAAGCGAGCAGAGGGCAAGACACAACAATTCATGCGTCGAAACCCGTTTGCTCTACGCTCTAGGAGTCTCGCGGCTAACCTGCCGAAGAGTAACATAGGAGCCTCGCCAGCAGAGACACCGCAACAACAGCCAGCCGGTATCAAGAGGCGTATCGTAGAGAAGATTGAGCTATCCGGTGGCGATGTGCGCAAGGTAGCCGACGCTGGACTCAAGGAGGCAGCCGGTAAGATGCTATACGAGAACCTACCGGAAGAGATTGAGCGAGGTATGGAGAATGAGTTTCTCAAGTTCCTCTTCGCGGAGCATCCACTCAATGCGAAGCTACACAACAACTGGCAACACAAGGACTTTCTACACATACCGGGCGTCGTGGAGTATGTGAAACAGAAGAGCGCTGAGGAGCTCAAGGAGAAGGTCGAGATGCAGAACCTGATTCACTACGGGCCGAAGGATATCAACGAGCTCTGGGCACTCTTCCGAACGTATGACCAGTACAATGGCAACATCCCTGCCGATATTACGAAGCGTGATATTGATGTACGCTGGTTCGATAAGTTCGCACCGAAGAAACTGCCAGGAGACGTCGCCTATGTACCCTCGGCACAGCTAGAGGCAGACTTGCGTTCAGACAACGCCCAAACAGTTCAAGCAGCAAACGCCCAGCTACAGATCCAATCACTCGCGAAACAAGAAGTAGTAACTCAAGCGGAGGCACAGAAAGAGACAGCTAAGCTACACGCTAAGCTACTCGGTGACCCTGAGGTACAGCCTATCTCACTGGAGACTATCTTCCCGGTGATGACAAACTTCAGGATGGCTCAGAAGGCTACAGATGAAGCATACGATATAAACGACCCAATCATTATCAACGAGGAAGCTATGCGAGAACTGCAACAGCTTCAGTCGAATCTAACAACGAATGCGCCTGAACTCATGGTCCACGCAGTGATAGACAACCTTCAATCCAATCACTTGCAAATAGCCGCGAGGTACATCAAAGAGCTAGAGGCGAGCGTTCTAAACACTTTCGGAGACATGCAAGACCAAGAGCGAGCAACCGATGCATATTCCACTGCCGCGATCAATGATTTACTGTGCACACGCGATGCACTCGTTAGAGAATACAATAACAAGGCAAAGAAGAACGACGTATAGAGCCTCTGCGAACTTTGCGAACAATATAACAACTATCGCCACGAACCTCAACGCTACAGATGCAAGTTATTTCACCAAGCTTGCCGAGCGTAAGCTAGACCTGGGCTTCTTCAAGGGCAGACCCGGTGATACTCGCCAGCTTATGCGTCTCGCGTTCAGACCAGTGGCTACATTGTCCGAGTTACTGAGCGAACGCAAGACACCTCATCTGCGTAACGCGACCTCCTGGGACAGTGCAATGGACTTTTATTACACACAGGCCAGTGAACCGAAAGTGCTAAGAGCATGGAAGGACTACGACGCAGCCAACGACGACGAAGACCCTGGCTCTGGTACGGGTGGTGGCAACGGTAGACCGACGGTAGTCGTTACCAATGGACCAGACCCCAAGGTATTGATTCCTCGAACACCTCCAGGAGGCTTCACTGAGAAACAGGCAAAGGCAATCGTAGACCAGCTCATTGCGCTAAACAATTTGACCCAGTCTCAACACGCTGCCGCTGTGTCTAACGCTAAGGAGCTACACGAAGATATGAAACGCCAAATGGCCGCTACTAACCAGGCACTATTGGCGTATAGACCAGCACCCCAGGTACAAATAGTGCCACAGGCCGATCCAACGACTGCCGTTATGCTACAAAACTTGAACCAGACTCTGCAGATAGCTCAGAACAAGTTAGCAAACCAGGAACAGCTCACAACGCAGCAGGCCATGCAACTAGCGCAACTACAACAAGCCGCACAACAGGCACACAATGATCTTAGTCAGAGGCTCACAACAGAGGGAGCCGCTGCGGCACAACGGGCACTGACGGAAGCCAATGCAAGAGCACAGCAACTGCTTGACACGACTACTGCCGGGTTCAAAGTGGAACTAGAGAAACAAAGCAGTTACATACAGCAGATGACCGACGAGCTAAACAGACAGAGACAAGCGGTAAAAGATAGTGAGAATGCTCTGGGGCTATTGTCACAGAACGGAGCAAGAGAGACGGAGCAAGCAAAGGCAGACGCGAAGAAATTGAGAGAGCAGCTAGAACAACTGCAGAGAAACCTGGATGAAAAGCAAAAGGAAATGAATGAAATGAGTACGAAACGGGCGCAGGACCAGGCGAAACGAGACAAATTAGCAGCCGCAAGAGACAAGGTCAATAGGGAGCGCGCTGCGTCACAAGACGCTAGGCTCAAACTACAACAACAGGATCTAGACTCATCAAGAGCAATGCAAAGCGCCCTTGAGAAACAGTACGCAGACCTCCGAAGGCAGCTACAAGAGGCTAGCACCAGCGTTAATCCACCAAATGCAGAAGAACAACGGCAGTTGGAGGAGCAAGCAAATAGCGTAGGTCTGAAGCTGCAAGCGGTTATGGATAAAACAAAAGGAGACGAACTTCTCGCACGCGAAGGGCAATTCCTGGAGGATCAATATGCGGCGTCAGTATATAATAAGAAGAAAGACTACGAGGCCGAGCCAATGCCAATCGACGACGGAGACATAGATATGAACAGCAGAACAGCAGAACAGCCCACGCCAAGTACAAGTAAACAACCTGTAGAAGATAAACCTAAAAAACCAGCGAGGATTGTCAGAGAGCGCCCCACGCCAAGTACAAGTAAACAACCTGTAGAAGATAAAAAAGCGAAGATTGCCAGAGAGCGCCCCACCGAAACCTTTGCAGAGTCATATGCAGAGGACCGAGGACCTAGTGGATTAGAAAGGTCAGCCGCCGAAGAACGATACTATCTTTCGTCACAAGCAAAACGACGGAGAGAGGTTCCAGAAGATTTCAAAAGCTTTTCAGACGAATCTGATCCAAGCGCTAAACCATTGTCAGGCTTCAACAAAGCAGCATATGAACAACTGGTCGCAAAAGCAGAAGCAGAAGCAGCACGCAGCTTTGCAATCGGAAAGCGAAAGAAGAGGGCAGATCGTCTCGAATTGAACGCGAATCTACGCAACGGTATACTTGCAAGAAGCGCCGCCAGCACGCGCTATTGGTTTAATACCAATGCCATGGTTGCTGAGCGCGGTAGAAACGCAGTCGCAAACATACGACTACTAGAGAAAAGACGCAGTGCATTGGAAGCTGCTTTTGAAGAATTTCGAAGATCGGGCCAAGTAGCACCAACCGGCAACAACAACAAAAACAGTCAAATAACTCCAATGGACTATGCCACTGCAGAGAACGCTGGGCGCGAGTTAGCTACAATAGCAAACCTAGAGCCGTCACGAACCATCGTGCTACAAATTGAACAAGCCGCAGAGAGTATGGATCCGGTACAAAACCCGCCGATTTTGCCACAGACTGGTTTCGAGATTAAATACGGGCCCCCAGCGAGCCCTGAGACACTAGCACGGATAGGGCGCGAACGAAAGGCCAAGGAAGTAGCGGATACCTTGGCAGTACATGCTGCAGTGGCGGAACGTGCCAAGCTCCCATTTGGAGCTCCAGGAAACAAAGTTGTGTGGGATTAGCGCTAAAAGTTTCTCAAGGCTCTCAGCAACAACATAACAACATTCAAACCTATTATCCATGGCTCCATCTAACTCCACCGCAACACGTGGCTACACACTAAAGACGGTTCTCGACGATCCACTGTACAACGTCTCTCAGACAGCGCTCGCCTCGCCGATTGCCTCGACTCTCGGTGCTACCGGTGGTCTCTATCTGGTGTACTATATGAATGGCATGCGGCTACCCTCGAACATGATGCTCAACGCGCTTGTGCTCGTGGCCGGTGCCGTGCTCGGTAGTAAGCTCGCGATGCACCTGGCGATGAAACCCGCAGAGGAGATCAATAAGCTGCAAGGAAACTAGGAGTGCATACGTGTAGCTCGTTAGGCATGAGCAGAAAGACATTAAAACTATCGGGCTCTGCCCTCATAGAGTTCAAATCTCTATCACTTGTGCGCTTTTACTCTTCTCTATCTATTTCTATGTCTTCATCACTCGAAGTATAACCAGATGATTCATATGCTACATCTGCTAAGGTTTCGTATTCAGATTCAGAATCCGAGTCATCTGTATCGTATATGCCGGCGCTGACTACCAGTTCTGGGCTTTCTGGTCGACCGATCCAGAACAACTTCATTTGAACGCTAACCTGCTGCTCGTATAGCTTTGTATCTAGATACGTTTTACACTGCTCGAAATCCTTCTGTTCGGTATAGAGAGCCTTCACCCACTCGTGTATTCTCTGGATGTAGTTCTCTGCATCGAGTCCAGACGGTTCACGATACCTATTCTCTTTGTCGCGATACATCTTGCTAACGATTGCGACCAAGGCATCGAAGGCGGTCTCGTAGGGCACGACAGCGGTAGTCGTTGGAAGAGGTAGCTGTATGATGCTGATGTGTCCTACCATGTCTGTGTGTACTATATACTTATATATATTTATTTATTTTTGAAAAAATAAAATATATATATAATAAAGAGAACAGTATGGTAGGCATGGCACTTGTTCTACTCTACGCTTCTCTACACCACTGGCTTTGGGTTGCATAGCCAGACACCCGCTGTGTTTGAGCTCGCAGCGGTGTAAGCGAACGTGTTGACCAGTTGAGTATTGTCGATGACATTCATCGTGAGCATTACATCCTGGTTGCTTCCGATAGAGTTGAACATGCGGAACTTGTTGGA
>Ga0302286_10000364_pt1 | contig 37007 bp, 32 predicted proteins | sample III_Fen_E2_3_FD_198765 | JGI IMG/M metagenome (GOLD analysis project Ga0302286, IMG submission 198765) | Peat permafrost microbial communities from Stordalen Mire near Abisko, Sweden - III_Fen_E2_3 | ecosystem: Environmental > Terrestrial > Soil > Wetlands > Permafrost | place: Sweden: Abisko...
TGACTTCTAAACGATGATCAGGAAGTGTTCCCGTGTAATCAGGAATAAAATACTTCAGATTTGTTTCATGTGTCATGCAATAAAAGTAATAGATTTGTGGGTACACGGTAGCTGTTCTACGGGAGAAGAAGCTTATTCGCTGGCAATTGTATTTAAGGAAACACTCGAAAAGATTAACCCTCATGGAGGCATTTCATTACAAATATTTGCCACTGATCTTGATGACGTTGCTATTGAGACTGCCAGAAAAGGTTTGTTCTCCGCAAATATTACTGCTGAGGTATCACAAAAACGGCTAACCCGATTTTTTAATGCAACAGAAGATGGCTATCGTATCAATACTGAAATAAGGGAAATGGTCGTATTTGCCAAACACAATATCATTTTACATCCGCCCTTTACCCGTATCGATATCCTGACATGCCGTAATCTGCTTATATACATGGATATCGAGCTTCAAACAAAATTACTTGGGCTATTTTATTATAGCATTAATCCTGAAGGGTGTATGGTACTAGGTAGTGCTGAAACATTAGGAACACAGAGTCATTTTTTTACACCAATTGATGCAAAGTTGAAAATTTACAAACGATCAGTAACGTCCAAGACTCCGGAATTATTCGATTTCCCTGCTTCATTTTCCCGAACAAAACTACCCAATATTGAACAACCGGTACCTGTACAACCAATCCTAAATATTCAAACACTTGCCGATCAACTGTTGCTGCAGCACTTCTCTCCTCCGGGTGTTTTGGTAAACGAAAAAGGCGATATTATTTACATCAGCGGACGCACCGGAAAATACCTTGAACCTGCTGTAGGAAAGGCTAATCTGAATATTTTCGCAATGCTTCGTGAGGGAATGCGCAACGAATTTCCATCAGCATTTCGTCAGGTACTGATGAAAAAAGAAACTGTAATTTTGCACAACCTCAGCGTTGTTGCAAACGGCAGCCCCCAATTGTTAAATATTAATATTCAATGGATTGACAAACCAGAGGCATTAAGAGGAATGGTAATGATTATCTTCATTGATCTGCCAAAGATTGTGGGTATTGAAACTCTGGACGATAAAGAAGAGAACGTATCCAACAACATCAGGCAAACAGAACTGGAAAAAGAATTGCAACATGCCCGCGAAGAGATGCAAAACACATTAGAGGAAATGCAAACCTCTCAGGAAGAACTAAAGTCAACAAACGAAGAACTTCAGTCAACCAATGAAGAGCTACAATCCACGAACGAAGAATTAACCACTTCGAAAGAAGAAATGCAAAGTCTGAACGAAGAACTTCAAACAGTCAACGCAGAATTGCAATCGAAAGTGGAAGATTATTCCAGAGTAAACAACGATATGAAGAATCTGCTTAACAGCACTGATATTGCGACCCTGTTTCTTGATAAAGATCTGAATATAAGAAGATACACTGATCAGGCTACCAAAATATTCAAATTAATAAAGAGCGATATAGGCCGACCTTTTACCGATCAGGTTTCGGATCTCATATATCCTGATCTGAAGGCTGATGCAATTGAAGTATTGCGAACACTCATTTTTATACAAAAACCTATACCTACCAATGACGGACGATGGTTTTCCATTCGGATCATGCCCTATCGCACCTATGATGACCGAATTGACGGCTTGGTCATTACGTTTATCAATATCACCGATCACAAACAACTCGAGACAAAATTGGATGAAACAATGAAGGTGCATTCGTTACTGTTCGATTCAGCTTCTGATGTAATTATTCAATTAGCACCCGACTGGAAAATCATAGAATTTAATTTGTCAGCCGAACAGTATTTTGCAAAAAAACATGAGGATGTAATCAATCAAAATTTTTTACAGTTATTCGTTCCTGTGTTAAAGCAAAAACATGCTGAAAAAGAAATGAATAAGTGTTTAAATGAAAAGACGGAAACTAAACTTAATCTGGAGATAATTTTAGATAAAGACAATAAATCGATTGTTGAATGGACTGCAAACGTTCTTCATAACAATCTAAAAAAGCCAGTCAGAATAATTATTAGCACTAAAAATATCAATCGCCATGAGTAACGAGGATTTAGATTTTACGGATGCCAGAATGCTGAGATCGAAAGCTGAAGAACAATTAAAAGAGAGAAAAACAGAATCCAACAATCCAGCAGTTGAATTTGAGGTGAAAAAACTTTTACATGAATTACAGGTGCATCAGATAGAATTGGAGATGCAGAATGAAGAATTACAGCAGGCTTATGAAACAGCAGAAACTGCTCTTAAAAAATACACCATGTTGTACGATTTTGCTCCAACGGGTTATTTTACTCTTGATCACGATGGACGCATCTGTGAATTAAATTTTTCTGCAGCCGAAATGCTTAAGGAACGACGTTTTAGTTTAATAAACAGCAACTTTAAGCTATTTATTTCAGAAGATTCAAAGTCTGTTTTTAATCAATTTTTCAAAAATGTATATACCAGCAATACCAGAGAATCGTGTGAACTGACTTTAGGATACGATAGCAATTTTCTATGCACCGTATATATCGAAGGAGTTGTTACTGGTGACAACAAGGAATGTCTTTTATCGGCTCTCGATATTTCTGCTTTTAAGAAATAAGAAAGCTAGAGTTCTGCAATTCAAAAAAATTAGCAAAATCGAATTAGAGACTGTTTAAATTTGATTTCTCCGATGTTTAATAAAATTCAACCCTTTCAGGGTTGTGACGTTATATTATTCATCTTCCACGAGTTAACACTCATGGTTATTCTGATTAAACCCATTCTGGGTTTTCAGTAAGCATAAGTCCGAAGGACTTGAATATGAATAACCTCCGGTAAAACCGGAGGCAAAGAAAACAGCAAGTTTTAGAACCCCGAAGTGGGTTCAATATAAATTTAAACAGTCTCTTAGTTTTAAAAACGAAATAATCTGAGAATAATCACCGAATTAAAAATCATGTCCGATGAAACTATTTATCAAAAACATGGTTAGCAATCGATGCAAAATACGGGTGCAATTGGAAATCGAAAAACTCGGGTTGCATTGTTCTGCATTAGAATTAGGTGAAGTGAATCTTGAAGAAAATCTTTCAACAGAACAATTAGAACAACTAAACACAAAGCTTACCAAAATCGGACTGGCATTGATCAGCGACAAAAAGAGCATACTGATTGAGCGAATAAAAACCACCATTATCGAGGTAGTCCATTATTCTGAAAAGCAGCTGAAGGTTAACTTCTCACTGTACTTATGCGAGAAGTTAAATTACGATTATACTTATTTGGCTAATATTTTTTCAGAAAATCAGGGCATTACAATTGAGCATTTTCTACTCGCCCATAAAATTGAACGGGCCAAAGAATTGCTCATTTATGACGAACTTAATATTACCCAAATAGCAGATAAACTCCACTACAGCAGCGTAGCCCATCTGTCGAATCAATTTAAAAGAATGACCGGTTTAACTCCCTCCAACTACAAACATCTCAAACTTCGAAAACGGAAACCGCTGGAATATGTATAACTGTTGCGTTCTTCATTAAAATGTATGAATGATGTAACTCTTTCCAAAAACTATGTAACATCTAAAGAGCAAAAGCCAGCTAGCTTAGTTTTTTCTAAAACATACGCTATATGGACAGGTCTATATCAAAAAAATTATTACAAAAAATGGATGCCTACTGGCGGGCTGCAAACTATCTATCAGTAGGACAGCTCTATCTTTACGATAATCCATTGCTTCGGGAGCCGCTCAAGCTTACTCACATAAAACCAATGTTACTCGGACATTGGGGAACTACTCCGGGACAAAATTTTATTTACGTCCATCTGAACAGAGTCATCAATAAATACAATCTAAATGTAATTTACATCTCGGGTCCTGGTCATGGAGGACCTGCATTGGTGGCAAATACATATTTGGAAGGAACCTACAGCGAAATCTATCCAAGTATTAGTCAGGACGAAGGCGGATTGAAAAAGCTCTTCAAACAGTTTTCATTTCCAGGAGGAATTCCCAGTCATGTATCGCCTGAATGTCCCGGATCTATTCATGAAGGAGGCGAATTGGGTTATTCGCTTAGTCATGCATTCGGAGCAGCATTCGATAATCCGGATCTGATCGTCGCCTGTGTTATTGGCGATGGTGAAGCCGAAACCGGACCTCTGGCCACTGCCTGGCATTCCAATAAATTTCTGAACCCAATAACCGATGGAGTTGTGTTACCAATTTTACACCTCAACGGCTACAAAATAGCCAATCCAGCTATACTGGCGCGCATTCCACATAAAGAGCTTGATCATTTACTTCGTGGATATGGATGGAAACCATACTATGTTGAAGGTGATGATCCGAAAAAGATGCACCAGCTTATGGCCGAGACTTTGGAAAAAGCTATTCAGGATATCCAGGAAATCAAAAACTATGCTCATGATTATAATGATACTGACCGGCCTTGCTGGCCAATGATTGTACTGCGTTCACCCAAAGGCTGGACCGGTCCAAAAACAGTCGATCACCTAAAAATAGAAGGTACTTTTCGTTCACATCAAATCCCAATACAGATTGATGCCGAACATCCCAAACATTTAGAGCAACTCGAAAAATGGTTAAGAAGTTATAAACCGGAAGAACTCTTTGACGAAGACGGTCGGCTCATCCCGGAATTAGCAGAATTGGCTCCTAAAGGCAACAAACGAATGGGAGCAAATCCTCATGCCAATGGAGGCTTGTTATTACGCGACCTAATCATGCCGGATTTTCGAAATTATGCAGTAAATCTAACTGCTCCCGGATCCGTTCAGGCAGCCGACACTCACGAATTGGGAGAATTCCTTCGCGATGTAATTAAGCTTAACCTTGAACAACGAAATTTTAGAATTTTTGGCCCTGATGAAACGCTATCTAATCGTTTAAATGCTGTATTTGAAGTCACCAACCGGCAATGGGAAGCCAGAATCAAAAAGAACGACGAATTTCTTGCTCCGGAAGGGCGTGTAATGGAAGTACTCAGTGAACATCAGTGTGAAGGATGGCTGGAAGGCTATCTGCTTACCGGAAGACACGGACTATTTAATTGTTACGAAGCCTTTATCCACATTATTGATTCGATGTTTAATCAGTATGCAAAATGGCTGAAAGTTAGTGCAGAACTGGCATGGAGACCAAAATTAGCTTCGCTTAATTATCTGCTCGCTTCTCATGTTTGGCAACAGGCTCACAACGGCTTTACGCATCAGGATCCCGGATTCATCGATCTTGTTGTAAATAAAAAAGCATCAATTGTTCGCGTGTACTTACCCCCCGATGCTAATTGTTTGTTATCGGTTTGGGATCATTGTTTACGAAGCCGGCATTATATTAACGTCGTAATCGCTGGTAAATATCAGGCACCACAATGGTTATCGATGGATGCTGCAATTGAGCATTGCACCAAAGGAATTGGAATTTGGCAATGGGCCAGCAACGATCAGGGTAAAGAACCAGATATTGTAATGGCCTGCTGTGGTGACGTACCAACGCTGGAAACACTTGCAGCCGTTTCTATTCTACGGGAACATTTGCCCGATCTAAAAATCCGGGTAATCAATGTGGTTGACTTGATGAAACTGCAACCCGACACAGAACATCCACATGGACTGAGTGATCCTGATTTCGATGCATTATTCACAAAGGATAAACCTATTGTATTTGCATTCCATGGATATCCCTGGTTAATACACCGACTAACATATCACCGGACAAATCATAAGAATATGCATGTTCGGGGTTATAAGGAAGAAGGAACCATTACAACCTACTTCGACATGACCGTTCTAAACGATCTTGACCGTTTCCATCTGGTTCTGGATGTAATAAACCGACTGCCAAAACAGGGAGTGAGCGGTTCTAACATGGTCAAGCTGATGCAGGACAAACTTATCGAACACAAACAATACATTGAAAAATACGGTCAGGATTTGCCCGAAATTCTTAACTGGAAATGGAACAGTTTCAATAATCAAGATTAGACATTAAATCCAGATTGAAATCAATAACTTATAAATCAAGGAGAAATCAGAAATGAAAATACAAGAACTTATTAAAACAGCAAATGCATTGGTTTTCGACGACAAAGGTATATTGGCAATGGACGAGAGTAATCCAACCTGTAACAAAAGATTCGGTGCATTTGGAATCCCGAATAATATGGAAACCCGACGAGCCTATCGGGAACTGATTGCAACCACTCCCCGACTTGGAGAATGCATTAGCGGAGCTATCCTTTATGATGAGACGATTCATCAGCAAACGAAAGATGGAACACCAATTATCAAGGCTATCATTGATGCCGGAATTATTCCAGGTATCAAGGTCGATGCAGGAGCCGCAAATATGGCTGGTCACCTTGGCGAAAAAATAACTGAAGGTTTGGATAAATTAGGAGAACACCTGATTGAATATCACAAACTAGGTGCCCGATTTGCCAAATGGCGCGCCGTGATTGCCATCAATGAGGGCATTCCGACTAAAGCATGTATCAACGCAAACGCACATGCACTGGCACGTTACGCTATACTTTGTCAGGAAAACGGAATGGTACCCATCGTTGAACCGGAAGTACTTATGGACGGAGATCATACACTACAACAGTGCTTTGAAATAACGGAAGAAGTATTGCACACTGTTTTTAATCAGTTATACCTACAAGGCGTAATGCTGGAAGGGATGATTTTGAAACCCAACATGGTACTTCCGGGATTAAATTGTAAAAAACAAGAATCAACAGATGAAGTTGCTAACGCTACCATAAAATGTCTTCGGCGTGTTGTTCCGGCAGCCGTTCCGGGAATCACCTTTTTATCCGGAGGTCAATCAGCAGAACAAGCTTCTGCACGATTAAACGCTATGAATCTAAATTTCAAATCACAATTACCATGGGCGTTGTCTTTTTCATTTGCTCGTGCCATCCAGCAACCTGCAATGGAAATTTGGAAGGGTGACGAAAAAAACGTTGCTGAAGCTCAGCAATCTCTGTTTCATCGGGCTAATTGTAATCGTGCTGCCCGTCGTGGTGAATACAACATTCAAATGGAAAGGATGTAGTCCGAATGATTTTTCATTCGAATCGAATACGTTTCTATTTAAATTTTAAACAGTTGAAAAATGTGGTTTTCACAATCAATAGAAGATGTTCTAAAAGAATTAATTGTTGATCCATCCCGGGGACTATCTGAAGAAGAAGCCACTACCCGGTTGGAAAAATACGGGAACAACAAGCTTCTGGAGAAGAAGAAAAAAAGCATTTTTCGAATGTTTATTGAACAACTTCAGGATTGGCTAATCTATATTCTGCTAGTCGCAGTAATTATCACACTGTTTCTGGGAGAATTTACCGATGCTACAATCATATTACTTGTGATTACCGTTAATGCAATACTTGGCATAATTCAGGAAATTAAAGCCGGGAAAGCTGTTGAAGCATTGCAGAAAATGACAAATTCCAAGGCTCTTGTTCGCCGAAATGGAGAAATCAAAGAAATTGTTTCGGAGAATCTGGTACCAGGCGATATTCTGATCCTCGACGCCGGACGAATTATAGCCGCTGATATCCGGCTCACTGAGACGGTAAACCTTCAGATCGAAGAATCGGCACTAACCGGCGAATCGGTTCCGTCTGAAAAAGATGCTTCACTTATTTACAACGATCCCAAAACATCTCCGGGCGATCGGGCAAACAGTGCTTATATGTCAACTCACGTGACTCAAGGCAGAGGAATTGGAGTTGTAGTTGAAACAGGCATGAATACTGAGGTCGGTAAAATTGCTGGCCTCATTAACAAAGAAGATAAATCAAAAACTCCACTAGAGATACGTCTGGATCAGTTAGGAAAAACACTGGGACTGTTTGCCATCGGAATCTGTATTTTCATCTTTATTATTGCATTGCTCCAGGGACGAAATCTGGCTGAAATGTTCATAATGTCAGTTTCGTTGGCCGTAGCAGCTATTCCTGAGGGGCTTGCAGCCATTGTTGCTGTGGTTCTTTCTATTGGGGTAACCAGTATGTCGAAGAAAAATGCAATCATCAGGAAATTACCAGCTGTTGAAACGCTTGGATCTGTAAACATGATCTGTTCCGACAAAACGGGAACTTTAACTCAAAACAAAATGACGGTCACAACTTGTTTCACGCTTAACGGTGAAATGACCGTAGAACAGGGCAAAAAATCCATCACAGACGATGTTCTGTTAATGGTAAAAGCAATGGTTCTTTGTGCTGATGCAACGTATGAAAACAAACAAGGGACAGGCGATCCAACGGAAATTGCATTACTGGTTTTCAGCGATGACCTTGCGGTTGACCGAAAAAAAATAATAGCTGAGAATAAACGAGTCGGCGAATATTCGTTTGATTCTGATCGTAAATTAATGTCAACCCTAAACGAAGAAAATGGAATATTTACGGTCTATACGAAAGGAGCTATCGGTAACCTGATTAAAATTTCGACACGCGTTTTAGAAACGGGTAAAGTTGTTCCGATTACCGAAGAACACAAAAAACGATATCTCGATGCTGCGGAAAGTATGGCAAAGAAGTCACTCCGAACGCTTGGGGTATCCTACAAACAGGTAGACTCTGTGATTGAATCTTCGGAAATGGAGAAAGACCTGATCTTTATAGGAATGGTTGGAATGGTTGATCCGCCAAGACCAGAAGTGAAAGCTTCTATTGAAACAGCGAAGCTTGCAGGAATTACAACCGTTATGATTACCGGCGACCATAAGGATACGGCATTTGCTATTGCTCAAAAACTTGGGATAGCCGAAAGCATTAATCAGGCAATCACAGGCACCGAAATCGATGATTTATCAGAAGAAGAGTTAAGCAGCAAAATAGCTGACTACCGTGTTTTTGCGCGAGTTACGCCCGAACACAAAGTAAACATTGTAACAGCACTACGATCTCATGGTAATATTGTGTCTATGACTGGCGATGGCGTGAATGACGCCCCCTCGTTAAAAGCTGCAAATATTGGCGTTGCCATGGGTATTACCGGAACCGACGTTGCTAAAGGTGCAGCCGATATGATTCTGTCCGATGATAACTTCGCCACCATTGTTTCAGCAATTGAACAAGGTCGTAACATTTACAACAACATTAAAAAATCAGTCATCTTTCTCATCACCTGTAATCTGGGAGAAGTATTAACCATGTTTGTTTCACTTCTGATAGGTTGGGAAGCTCCATTGATTGCTACCCAGCTTCTGTGGATCAACCTGATCACCGATTCTTTTCCGGCTATCGCTTTGGGCATGGATCCAGGAAGCCCGGATGTAATGAACGAAAAACCACGGAAATCAAAAGAAAGTTTCTTTTCAGATGGAGCTGGTTGGAATGTCACCCTTGGTGGTATTTTGATTGGAGCATTAACCATCGCTGCCTTTTGGATTGGATATCAGGAACACGGAACTAATCCATTTGACCACGCAGCTCCGGCAAACACCGTAGAATATGCCCGAACCATGGCTTTTATGGTATTAGTAATGTGCCAGTTATTTTATTCTTTGGCCCTTCGGCATCATTCAAAATCCATTTTCAAGCTTGGCATTTTCTCTAATAAATATCTGATTGGAGCCATTTTAGTGGGAACTTTTCTTCAATTAATTGTAGTTGGTATTCCGGCCATGCAACATGCATTTCATTTACAGATGCTCGATCTTCGTGGTTGGATAACCGTCATTTTATTAAGCCTGGTTCCCCTACTCGTAAGCGAGATCGTTAAAATTTTTATTCGTACACGTAAGCGAAATACAGAATCACCTAATCAACTTTGAAAATTATACAAATGAAAGCTTTCGCCTGTTTTCTCATCCTACTTACGTTTATAGTCAGACCGACCTGTGGTCAGGAGATAGTTACACCACAACTTAAGGCCAGCACTGCGTTTATTGCAGGAGAAACACTTTCGTATCAAATTAAATATGGTTTTGTGGTTGGAGGAACGACTACGCTCACCCTATCCGCAGATACGTTCAATAATAAACTGGCATTCCATGCTCTGGCAACCGGAAAAACAACCGGGGTTGCCGATAAAATCTATGGTGTAGAAGACATCTACGAAAGCTGGTTTGACCCCAAAACAAATTTGCCTTACAAGTCCATCCGAAACATCAAAGAAGGCCGATATAGACTCTACAATGAGGTTATTTACGACCATCAAAACAACAGTGTCAAATCAAAATTATCCGGAATACACAATGTCCCAAAGAAAATTCTTGATTTATCATCAACCTTATATTTTCTACGAAGGATCGATTTCTCAAAAGTGAGTGAAGGTGACGTAATCTTGATAAACATGTATTTCTCGGATGAAGTATTTCCCTTTTATCTAAGATACTCCGGAAAGGAAACTATACGTACTAAAATCGGCAAAATTCAATGTATTAAAATTAGTCCTATAGTTGAAGTCGGGCGTATGTTTAAATCAGAAGACGACTTAACCATTTGGTTTTCTGATGACGACAACTGCATCCCGGTTTTGGTTCGCATGGACATTCGTATTGTTGGCTCAATAAACTTAAAGTTAATTAGTTACAAAAATATAGCCAATCCGTTCCCGTTCCAGACAGACCTTCCCTGATAGTGTGAATGATGTAACTCTTTCTTAAAGTTTTGTAACAAATTTCGACACGAAGAAGCTTAAGTTAGTTCACTCAAATACAACTCAATATGAACGAAAAAAGCCCAAAGAACAACCTGCATCAAAGTAAGAGTCCGTCTGATGAAAATGACAATTTCCCGGGATACCCGGTCTATCCAGCCAATGAGGACATTTTCGGTAATGCCGTGGAAGAAACAGACATTGATCCAGAAAACATCACCAAAGCAAAGAAGTCTGCAAAAATCCTTGACTTCGACATAACTAATGGCATAAATTATAAAGATAATGCACCCGGTAGCGATTTAGATGTTCCAGGATCAGAATTGGATGATGATCAGGAAGATGTCGGCAGCGAAGATGAGGAGAACAACTATTATAGTTTAGGCGAAGACGATCCGGACGAAGATTATGATGATATCTTATTCACAAACAAACAATAACAAACATGAAGACAACTCAACTAAAGAAAGTATTGATTGCTTTAGATTATAATCCCGTTGCACTAAAAGTAGTAGAAGCAGGGTTTTCATTAGCAAAGGCAATGGAAGCCGAAATAATTCTGACACATGTAATAACCGATCCGATCTATTATTCCACGCTTGAATATTCTCCAATCATGGGATTTAGCAATAATCAGGAAATAACTCCAATTCAGTTAGAAAGTTTCGAAGGGTTGAAAAAAGCCGCTCAGCATTTTTTGGATAAAACCAAACATCATTTGGAAAATGAGATAATTCAAACCGTTGTTGGCGAAGGTAATATTGCTGAATCAATCTTAAAAACGGCTAAAGATTGGCACGTTGATGTCATTGTATTAGGAACCCATAGCCAAAAGTGGTTAGAAAATATAATTGTTGGTAGCGTTGCCAAAGACATTTTAAATCATTCACAAATTCCGCTGTTTATTGTTCCAACAAAAAAGCGCAGATAAAACACATTCCCCAATGGGCACAAAGCAAAATACTAAAAACGAAAAAGGAGAACTTCAGACTAATGCGATGCATATTGGCATCGCTGCCGATCATGGTGGATATGAATTAAAAGTTCACCTGATTTCCGCTCTTACTTTTGGCGGTTATCAGGTAGAAGACTTTGGAGCCGATGCGCTAAATCTGGATGATGACTATCCTGATTTTGTGATCCCCTTAGCCCTGGCAATCTCGAAAGGTGAAATTACCCGGGGACTCGCTATCTGTGGAAGCGGTGTTGGCGCTTGCATAGTTGCCAATAAAATACCAGGAGTTCGGGCAGCATTGATCTCCGATTCTTTCTCTGCTCATCAGGGAGTTGAAGATGATGACATGAATATAATATGCTTAGGTGGACTGGTAATTGGGTCAATGCTCGCATGGGAACTCGTTAAAACCTTTCTTACTGCAGAGTTCAATGAAGTAGAACGCCATCGTCGTCGACTGAACAAGGTTAACGATCTGGACAGGATAAAAAAATAAAAAACTCAAAAAAAGAGTTGTTATCTATCCTCCGATTAAGAAACAGTATCCCTAAAATGAGTTTAAGTTAATGGAGGCAAAAAGTGAGAATGATGTAAGTTAACCACATAACTTTGTAACACTTTCAGCTGTAAAGCTCACGACATTTATGCTGTTGTGAAAATGATTTCACGATCTAAAAAGTCAGTATAATGAAAACGAATGAGGTTTTACAAAAAGACGTACAGGATGCAATCAAATGGGAACCATTATTGAATGCAGCTGAAATTGGTGTTACTGCAAAAGATGGCATTATCACTTTAACAGGAACGGTGAACAGCTTTATGAAGAAAATGGAAGCTGAAGATGCTGCAAAAAAAGTTAAAGGAGTAAAAGCCGTTGTAGAAAATATTGATATTAAACTTAGTAACAACAGCAAGGCCAGTGATAACGAAATAGCCAATGACGTTGTGAATGCTTTTAAATGGGATATAGAAATTCCTGGCGATGATGTAAAAGTTAAAGTTGAAGATGGTTGGGTTACCTTAAGCGGAAATATCAAATGGAACTATCAGCGGGAAGCAGCAAAAAAAGCCGTAAGCAAACTTTGCGGAGTTAAAGGTGTAATCATCAACATTAAAATTGAATCGGAAACTGACGATGAAATTAATAAGAAGAATATTGAATCTGCTCTCGACCGTAACTGGACAATAAACGGGATAGATATTCACGTTGAAATCGCCGGACATAAAGTTATCCTAAAAGGAATTGTTGATTCCTGGTATCAAAAAGAGGAAGCTGGCCGGATTGCATGGAATGCTCCTGGCGTTTGGGAAGTCGACAACGAAATTCTTATTGATTACATTACTCGGTTATCAAGAAATAGCCTGATGTAATTTCAAAATCTAAAAGCTCAGTTTAATGATCGTGTATGGCCACTTTGAAAAATTCATACATCAACATTACTGAGCTTTTAAACACTAAAAAATGGGTTCCAGATTAATCTCATTTTCAAAGTGATTCCATCAACTCATCAGTCAGTTCAAGGTTGTGATATACGGCTTGTATATCATCATCTTCTTCAAACAGGTCGATAAGCCGCATTACTTTTCTGGCACTTTCAAGATCAAGCAATGTGGTTTCTTTCGAAATTCGTTGCAGCTGAGCACTTTCTGGTTCTATCTTTAGTGTTTCCAATTTTTTCATCATTGAACCGAAGTCTTCCATCGCAGTGGTAACGGTAAAATAGCCATCTTCAAATTGTATATCTTCGGCATCGGCTTCAATCATTTCCATTTCAAATTTATTAGCATCGAGAGTACCTTGCGGAATAATAAAAATACCCTTCCGGTCGAATATAAAGCTCAAAGAACCATTGGTTCCAAGATTTCCATTGTTTTTATTGAAATACATTCGAACATTCGAAATCGTTCGTTGTTGATTATCAGTAGTGGCTTCGAGAAAAATAGCAACCCCACCATTAGCATAACCTTCGAAGGTACACTCAGTAAATGAGGCCGAATCTTTATCTGCACCTTTACTTATGGCTCGAAGAATATTGTCCTTAGGCATACTTACCCCCTTGGCATTCGAAATGGCTAATCTGAGGCGAGGATTGCCTTCAGGATCAGAACCGCTTTCCTTTACCGCAACTGTAATTTCTTTGACAATTTTAGAAAATACCTTAGAGCGTTTCGAATCGATACTTCCCTTTTTCCGTTTAATAGTCGACCATTTACTATGTCCAGACATGTGACTTTATATTAAAATTGTTTTACAAAAAGCAACCAACATACAATAATCCAGCACATCGCATTTATTTTATTCCGATCATAGAAGTACAATCGCAATTTACAATGGCTGAATAAACAAACAATCAGTTACCAACTACAAATCTGCAATTTTTAATGCATATATCGAGAGCCTGGGGATTCGTTATTTTGCACATAATGTCAACACAACTTTGATTACTTGTGTGAATTATGCAATTCTTCCTGTAAATTCTGTAACACTTTGATGCTCGAATAAATACAGCTTTGTATGGAATTCACACTCTTGTAAAGCAACCACGATGTCTATTACCTATTATTTACTCCAACTACCCATTTTTCTTCTATTTCTTTTGATGATTTCTTTGGGAGCAATCATTGGAGGTCTCGGCACTTTCTTCTTTCGCAAATACGCAAAAGTGAAAATTCTCCGGTCACACAACGAAGTAACCGGATTCTTTTTTTTATCAATAGCCAGTTTTTATGCTTTCTTACTAAGCTTCGTGGTTTTTATGGTCTGGGGACAAATGAATGATATCAGCAGCAATGTAAGCAAAGAAGGGAGTTCAGCCATGGGCTTATACCGCGACATTAAGTTTTATCCGGATACTATTGAAGCAAAACAACTAATGATCGTGTATCTCGACTTCATCTACAATGTCATCGACGAAGAATTTCCAAATATGGAACAAATGAAACTGAGCCGTAAAACGCCGGAATCATTTAATCATGTTTTTTACAAAATGGAACATCTCAATCCCAAGAATCAGTTTCAAATTCAATTGGTAGCCGAAATGTTTAATCACTTAAACGAACTGGCGACCTATCGTGGACTTCGTGAAACCTCCTTTATAAAAGAAATTCCTGCATCCTTATGGTGGCCCATGATCCTGGGAGCAATCATCACCATCATTTGTTCCATGCTGTTGGATATTGAATATGCCCGCATGCACGTATCGTTAAACGCACTGTTAGGTATTTTCATCGGGATGATTTTCTTTATCATTCTACTACTCGATCATCCCTATTCAGGCAGGCTAAGTATTAAGCCTCAAGCGTATAAACTGATATTCACCATGGAGCAATGGGCAAATGAACCAAATTCGAAAACAACAACACCGGTTAACTAGAAGAAACAAATAAATCTCATGATATGACACAAAATATAGATTTCACCACAATAATTCTGATATGTTGCTTATCTATTACCATAACAACTTCCTGCGGATCGCATGTCAAAAAAACAGATGATGCATTTGATCTTGTAAAGAAAGCCCGTATGCTATCAGAAGACAGCAGTTTTGTTAGTGAGAAAGTAATCAAGGAGTCAATGAAAACTGTAATTGTAAAAAAGTATGAAGCTCCGGATGAATGGACCCAGTTAAAGAATGAAACAGAAAAGAAAATACGCTTAAATGCAAGGAAAATAAAAGCATTAAAAGAACTTCCGGATGTAAATGCCCGATTACTCAGAAAAGTAGAAAGTTTAGAAAAGAACAACAATGAACTTCGAACAAAAATGGACGAATACAAGGAAGAAGAAAAAGTAAAATGGGAAATGTTTAAAGCTTCAATAAGTCATCAATCCAATGAGATAAGTCTTGACTTAAGTGCTATTAAAACAGACAATAAATAATAAACAGCCATTAAGTAAATATACTGCATCGGCAGTTATTTTCATACACAAGTATCATTACAACAACCCATTGAAAGCAGTATCCAATGTGTGAATGTTGTAACTTTCTCCAAAAATTCTGTAAAACATTTGTAGCGGAAAGTGGTCAACTTAGATATTTGAAATACTAGATAAAATCCACTACAACAAAAAGGAGATAAAAACAACTATTGAATCGCAGATACACTTTCACAACAAACTCCATGACAGAACTACAATTTAACACCGCACTTTTAGGACAACAGGACAGTTTGCTTTATTATGCAATAAGTCTAACATCAGACTCAGTGAAAGCACAGGATCTACTTCAGGAAACTTTTCTGAAAGCCCTTATTTATAGGATTAAATTCGCTCAAAACAACAATTTCAAAGCATGGATTTTCACCATCATGAGAAATACGTTTATCAACAACTACCGCCGAAATATACAGATTAACAAAACATTTGTCGGAACCAATAGCGATTTTTGCCTGAGATTTCAAAAAGATAAAAATACTCCATCACCCGAATCGATATACCGATCAAAAGAAATTACCAAATGTATTGATGCCCTTAACCCCGAATACAAAATTCCTTTCATGATGTTTTTGGACGGCTTCAAATACATAGAGATTGCCAAAGAACTCAGCATACCTCTCGGAACCGTTAAAAGTCGCATTTTTTTCACCCGGCAAAAACTAGGAAAGTCATTAAAAGACTATGCTTACTAAGCCTTATCCATTCAAAACAAATTCAAAAAAATGAAAACAAAAAACAAAATCATCTATTGGTTAGCAACGTTTTACATTCTGGCATTTCTCGGATGTAAAAAAGAAGGAACACCCGGAGTGGATGGACAAGATGCTACCGTATATTATTCGGAATGGTTTGCGCCATCTGTATGGTCAGGAACCTCGGGTGACTGGTATTTCGATGCTTCGGCTCCCGATTTAACAAAGGGCATAGTCGAAAATGGCGTTGTTCTGGCCTATGTCTGGCTCGCCGGCGATTTGTATGATGCAACTTCGGTTCGACCGCTTCCGGCTTATGCTGTTGGAGCAAACTGGAGTTTCTTAGTTCATCAATACGGAAGTATCGAATTTACTTCCGATATGATTTCGAAACCACTCACAACGGGTAATCAATTCCGCTTCGTGGCTATTCCGGGAATCATCCCCTCTTTAAAATCAGCCTCATTAAAAAACAAAAGTGAACAAGAGCTGAGAAGTATGTCGTACAAAGACATCTGCAAATTATTTAACATCCCTGAATAACAATAAATGACATTCGTTGACTACTATAAAATTCTGGGGATCGATAAATCGGCAACGCCTGCAGACATCAAAAATGCCTACCGAAAATTAGCCCGTAAATTTCATCCCGATTTGAATCCGGAAAATGCGGATGCAAAAAAGAATTTCCAACAGATCAACGAGGCCAATGAAGTGCTGAGCGATCCCGTAAAACGGAAAAAATACGATCAATACGGAAACGATTGGCAACATGCCGACGAGTTTGAAAAGGCGAAACAGCAACAACAATCTTCAGCTTCGCGTGGATCAAGAAATTCGGGAGCACAATCTGGAACTGATTTTTCTGAATTTTTTGAATCCATGTTTGGAGGTTCGGCTGGTGGAAGCCGCGGTAGACAAGCAAAATACCGGGGCGAAGATTATCAGGCAGAAATTCATCTTAATCTTATTGATGCCTATAAAACCCATCAGCAAACGCTGACGGTAAACGGGAATAATATCCGGATAACCATTCCAGCAGGAATCGAGAATGAACAGACAATCAAAATTTCGGGACATGGTGGACCTGGAGTTAATGGAGGTCCGAATGGCGATTTATACATTACATTTTTTGTAGCCAACCATCACCGGTTTAAACGGTTGGGCAACAATCTATATGTCACTATCGATTTGAACTTATATACCGCAATATTGGGTGGCGAAATCACCTTAGATACACTGACCGGTCAAGTAAAGCTAAAAGTAAAGCCTGAAACACAAAATGGAAGTAAAGTAAAACTGAAAGGCAAAGGATTTCCGGTTTACAAGCACGACGACCAATTTGGTGACCTACTGGTAACTTTTGACATCAAAATCCCAACAAAATTAACCGACCGACAAAAAGAACTGTTTGGCGAATTGCTAAAAATAAGTACTTAAAAACACAGACTATGCAAACCAACTATTTAATTGCAGTAACTGATTTTTGCAAAAACCATGACATCGAAATTTCGTTTATCCGTTCACTACAAAACACAGGATTGATCGAAATTACCACCGTTGAGACGATCAGTTATGTGGATAAAGATCAGCTTCAGGAACTGGAGAAATTTGTTCGGTTTTATTACGAATTGAATATAAATCTTGAAGGGATTGAGACCATCACCCATCTGTTAAAACGTGTAAATATTTTGCACGACGAAAATAAGGCACTTCATAACAAACTTCGATTATATGAATAAATGGCAATCATTGGCGACGAAAACAATAAAGGCTGCCTTGTGGGTAGTTGTAATTGTTATGCTTTGCCTTCTCCTGATTGCCGGACTTATCCAAATTCCTTCCATTCAAAATAAGATCGTTCAATATGCTACTACGTTTATCAGTAAAAAAACGCACACCCGGGTTGAACTAAAAAATATCCGGATTTCGTTTCCTAAATCAATAATTATCAATGGCCTTTACCTCGAAGATCAAAAAAAAGACACCTTAATTTACGCCGGAAAGGCAAAGCTAAACATTGCACTTTACAGCTTATTCGTGAACAAAATATCGATAAGCTCATTCACGCTGGAAGATGCAACAGTCAAGTTATACAGCACCCAAACAACCCCTCAGTTCAATTACAATTTTCTGTTTTCTGCATTTAGCGATACCACTCAGCAGGTAAAAACTGATAAGCAATCAAAATGGACATTTAGCCTTGATCGTGTGTATTTGAAAAACGTAAGATTTTCTTATCGTGATGAATACGCCGGGATGAATGTAGTTGCCACTCTGGAAAAATCTGATTTTACGATGAAGGAGCTTAATCCTGAAAAATCGATTTACAACATTAATGAATTGTTTCTGGAAGGTTTGTCCACCTCAATTTTGATCAAAAAATCAACAAACACATCAAAAAATCAATCCGAAAGCATCTTACCCAAAATTGCAGCAAAGCATCTTCATTTGGGCAAATCACAACTGGCGTATGTTGATTCAACAAGCAATCGGTCTGTCAAGTTGCTTCTCGACCAGTGTGAACTTGAAGATGCGTCGATCGATTTACAAACTCAGTTGCTGTCATCGGCTTATATCGACTTATCTAAAAGTAAACTTGACTATCACACCTTTGCTACTGAATTACCTTCAGCTACAACCACTATCGATACCGGGAATAACTGGAAAATTACTTTAAATCATATTGATCTGGAGGATAATACATTTAGCTATCAATCCGGAAATAAAATTCAATCCGGGAAAGAGTTTGGTGCTAAATTTCAGCAATACAACCATTTGATGCTTAAAGCAAACGATTTTCTGTATTCCCCAGATCAAATCTATGTTTCGATCCTAAAATTCAGTACCACCGATCAAAACAACTTTGCAATTACCAGGCTCGAAACTGATTTTAGCATGAACCAACATTCCATTACGGCTAAACGGCTAAAGATCGAAACCCCCTACTCTACGCTGGATGCTGATTTTAACCTAAACTATTCATCGCTGACGACCTTGATGGATTCCATGCGTTTCAACATGATGAATTTAGATCTGAGAGCCATAAGTATCTGCAATTCCGACATTCTCTATTTTAAATCCGGTCTGGCTCAACAAACGTTTTTTAAGAACAGTTTGAATCATACTACTGCAAGCGGAAAAATAAGTGGATCGATGAATGATTTAACCGGACAAAATTTAACAATTAAAACCGGAACCCATACGATTGTAGAAACCGATTTCAACATTACCGGCTTGCCTAAGTTTAAGACCGCTATGTTCGATTTTCCCAATCTGGAAATAAGTACCGGCAAAAAAGATTTGGAAATGCTGGCAAGTTCGTTTCTGCCTAAAAGCATCGAACTTCCTGACAGTATCAGCCTTCAGATCGCTTTTAAGGGAAAGCTTAAGTCTTTTGAATCGACAGCAAGTATGAGCAGCAGTTTTGGAAAAGCTAATCTCTCGGCAACCGTTGATTCGGATGAAAACTTTAGTGGCAAGTTAAATCTGGAAAATCTTGATCTGGGTCGTTTGCTGAAAAACACAGCCTTGTATGGTCCGGTAAGTTTAACCACAGAAGCAAGCGGAAAAGGTTTAGATCTCAAAACACTTAAAGCAAACCTGAAAGCTGAAGCAACACAACTTCAGCTGAATCAATATACTTATCACAACCTAAAAGTAGATGGCACCGTTACCGGAAAGGAATTTGATGGTAAAATAAGTCTGAATGATGAAAATGCAATATTCGATTTCGACGGCTTGGTGAACCTTAACCCAACACAAGAACACTTTCAGTTCCGCTTGAATGTGAAGGGTGCCGACTTACAAAAGCTTCACTTAACCAACGATGATGTGCGAATTGGATTAGTTGCTTCTGCTGATTTCAGTGGATCGGAGGCCGAAATGAAAGGAAACGCCAGTATTTCCGAATTAAGGATTGTCCATCAGGAGAAAGCGTATTCCCTCGATAAATTTTTGGCTGCGTCGGTAAACGAACCGAAAAACGACAAATTAGATGTCAGTAAAGCGTTAATTGGCATTAACTATACAGGAACGGTTTCTTCGATTAATCTTTCTGCAACACTCAACCCGTTTTTGAATAACTATTTCCCATTATCTGATACAATTCAGAAAACAGCCATTAGCGAATCCTCCAAATTCAGTTTTGAGGTATTGCTTCATAATCATCCGATCATTTCAGAAGTGCTTTTTCCTCAGCTCAAAGAGTTTGAACCTGGAATCATTCAGGGAAGTTTCGATAGTAAAAAAAATGATCTTAAACTGAATGTCACTGTGCCTAAAATGGTATATGGAACTACTAAAATCAACAATTTTAGGATTGCGATGATTTCGGATAACACCGCACTGAATTATAAAATTTCAAGTAGTGCCATTTCAGATGCTCAGGTTAAACTCGACAACTTTTTGTTCGAAGGAAAACTGGGAAACAATAAGCTGTTTGCTGACATTTCTTCAATAGATAACAAGAAAAATAAAAAACTTCAGATCAAGGCTCAACTGGTAAAAGACCAGACAAACTATAAACTGTCGCTCGATCCAACTGAATTTTTCCTGATGAATAACCAATGGAACATTGCTGCAGATAACTACATCGAATTTGGGAAACAGGGATTTTTGATTCACCATCTGTTTATGAATCAAGCCGAAACCCGGATTAACATTGCTTCGTCACGCGATCAATTTAACGATGATCTGAATATCTCCATTCAAAATTTTAAGCTCGACGACCTTTCCGGGATTGTTGAAAAAGATACCAGCCTGATAAAAGGAACGTTGAATGGAACGCTCGAACTTAAACGAGTGAACAATGCCTACGGCTTAATTGCCGACGCTACGGTCAAAAATCTGACAGTAAAAGATGTTCCCCTTGGAAACCTGACGGTAAAAGCCGAAAATATCAGTTCTGAAAAATTTAGTCTGGATTTGAATTTATCAGGTACAGACAACAACCTGACGGCAAAAGGTTATTTCATCCCGAATGGTGGCGAGAATTCGATCAACGTCAACACCGACATTCAGTCGCTTTCGTTAAAAACCGTTGAAGTTTTTTCGATGGGGCAATTAAAAGAATCATCCGGAACACTCAGTGGAAATCTCCGGATTGAAGGAAGCCCCAATGCTCCTGAGCTTAGCGGCGAGCTCATTTTTAACAATGCCTTTATCAAACCGGCCTTTCTGAATAACCGGCTCGAATTAAAGCATGAAATCCTTCAGCTACAGCATGATGGAATCTATTTCAAATCGTTCACCCTTTTAGATCCCAGCCAACATACCGCTACGATCGACGGTTCCATTCAAATGAAACAGTTTTCTGATTTTAAATTTGATTTACAGATCAATGCAAAAGACTTTCTACTATTCAACACCACAGCGAAGGATAATAAGGAATTCTACGGCAGAATGGTTATTGACAGCAAAATTGAAGTGAATGGCCCCATGAAACTTCCGGTTGTGAATGGACGTGTGAAGATGAAAAAAGGTTCAAACTTTACTTTTTCGGTTCCGGAAGATCGATTGACAACCGATAAAGGCGAAGATGTTGTTGAATTCGAAAATAAAATCCAGCTCAATCCGATTCTAAACCGGACAATCAAAAAAGAAAAACAGAAATCCGGAATTACCGGCCTCGACCTCAAATCTATTATCGAAATCGACAAGCAAGCAACGCTCCGATTACTGATGGATCCAGCTTCAACCGATTCCTTAGTGGTAAAAGGTGAAGCTGCATTGAGTTTCACGATGGATCAGAGCGGAAAAATGAGCCTTACTGGAGCTTATAATTTAACAGAAGGTAATTACCTAATATCGTTGGAATCGGTTATTAAAAAGAAATTTAGCATCAATGCCGGAAGCACAATCAGCTGGAACGGCGATCCGATGGACGCTGAAATATCAATCGATGCAAGCTATCTGGTTCGGACATCTCCGTATGATTTGGTCGTCGGTCAGCTTTCCGGCTTAAGTGATGTTGATCAGGGAGGATACAAACAGCGTTATCCGTTTCTGATAATGCTGAAACTTCGCGGGAAAATTTTAAAACCGGAAATCAGCTTTGAGATACAATTACCACCCGAAGATAAAGGAATTTTGGGTGGAGCCGTAACCCAGAAACTAGGCCTGCTGAATGAAGATGAATCGGCATTGAACAAGCAGGTTTTTGCGCTATTGGTGCTGGGTCGTTTTGTTCAGGAGAATCCATTTCAAACTGAATCTACTGACGGAACGTCCACATTAATCCGGTCAACTGTCGGCAAGTTTTTATCGGCACAACTCAATCAGCTAAGTTCAAAAGTATTGCCTGGCATGGAATTGAATTTTGATATTCAATCGTACAACGATTACCAGACCGGACAAGCACAGGGACGGACTCAGGTTGAAATTGGAGTAAAGAAGCAACTCTTTAATGAGCGATTATCGGTTCAGCTTGGAGGTTCTGTGGATGTTGAAGGTGACCAAGCTAAACAAAATTCGGCCAGCGAAATTACCGGAGATGTTACTGTTGAATACAAACTGACTAAGGACGGTCGATTTCGAATGAAAGGATTCCGGCACAATCAATACGAAGGTGCCATTGAAGGTCAATTGGTCGAAACCGGTGCTGGCGTTGTATATGTACGCGATTTTAACCGATGGCGCAGATTGTTCAAAACGGGAAAAGGCAAAATTGCACATGCGCCTAAGCAAGGAGAACTTAAAGCTAAATAAAATACATAAAATGAGTTTGCACAAATCGGATTCTCAATTATGAAACAGATAACGAAACTGATTTTTTTGTCCGTTTGTTTGTTGCTGTGTTCATGCAGCGGAACACGCCATTTGCCTGTTGGCGAAAAGCTGTATGTTGGTGCTAAAATTAAATTGAAATCGACCGATCATTTTAATAAACGATCGATCAAAACTGCAGCAGAACTGGCACTTCGTCCTCAACCCAACAAAACCTATTTCGGTATGCGACCCAAACTATGGAAGTATAATTTTGCCGGAGAAGCACCCAAATCTAAATTCGGAAAGTGGCTTAAAAGAACCGGGGAACCGCCCGTATTACTGAGCAGTATAAAACCCGGAGTTACATCGGCAATTATAGATGCAAAACTGTTTAATCTGGGAATATTTAAAAGCTACACCGAATCAAGAATCGTTGAAAAGAAGCGCACTGCCCGAATAATTTACACCAGTCACATTCATAAACCATACCGGATTAAAGATCTTATTTATGACATTTCCGACGATAGCATAAGTCGCCTCATTCTGGAAGAAAAAGATAAATCATTGATTCAATCAGGAGATGATTACAATTTGGACATCCTGAAAACCGAACGGATCCGAATCGATGCCAGACTTAAAAATCTGGGGTATTTCTACTTTAGTCCCGATTATCTGCTTTTTAAAGCCGACACCTCGAATGTAAATCGCACTGTATCATTTAAACTCAGCTTAAAAGACAGTATTCCGAAAAATGCTTTAACAGTTTACCGTATTAATCAGGTGTCTGTTAATCAAAACTATTCGCTGAATGCGAATTCGGCACGTACCACCAACGACACCGTAATGATTCAGGATATGGCATTTTTAGGAAAAGAAGCCCGAATGGCAATTCGACCGAAAGTCCTTTCAAAATCGATTTACCTACGTAAATCCGAAATCTTTTCACGCCAGAATCATATTATCACGCTAAACCGCTTGATGTCGATGGGTAATTTCAAATTGGTACAGGTAAATTTTGCAGAAAACAAACTCGCCGGCTTACTGGATGTAAACATTCTGATGACTCCCTTGGCGAAACATACCTTCCGCGCCGAAATGGATCTGGTTTCCAAATCGAATAACTACACCGGTCCCCGAATGAATTTAAGTATCCTAAATAGAAATGCCTTTAACGGAGCCGAATTGCTCAACTTAAATCTGGCAGGTTCGTTTGAAGCACAACTTAGCGGAAAGGATAAAAGCATGTATTCGTATTCCTACAATCCCCAACTGGAGCTAAGTTTTCCCCGGTTTATGGTTCCATTTAAACTCCGACAATCCAACAGCATTTATATTCCCAAAACACACTTTTTACTTTCCTACAACTATTCGAAACGGGTCAACTATTTCGACATGCGTACATTCCGATTCGAATATGGCTTTAAGTGGAAAGAAAACATTTGCAAAGAACATGAATTGAACCCGATTGACGTAAGTTACACCTCGCTCGGAAACAAATCAATTGCATTTACCCATCTACTGGATTCCATTCCATTTCTAAAAAAAAGCTATGACGAGCAATTTATAGCCGGAGGAAACTATTCGTTTACCTACAATGAACAAATGTTATCAGGAAAAAAGATGCAGTATTTTTTTCACCTGATGAGCGAGTCGGCCGGAACGGTTTTGTCGTTGGCAAAACGAATTTCCGGAGAACAAATAAACTTCGGAAATCCAGCGACAATAGCCGGGTCCATCTATTCGCAATATTCCAAACTGAGTATTGATGGCCGGGGATTTTACAATTTAAATGCTGGTAATAAGCTGGCATTACGTTTTTTTACCGGAGTAGCCAAACCCTTTGGAAACTCGTCGGTATTGCCTTACTCCAAACAGTTTTTCAGCGGTGGCCCAAACAGTATCCGCGCATTCCAGATTAATTCCGTTGGCCCGGGAAACTATTTTCAGGATACCAAACAAAAAGGTATTTTACAATTGGGTGGCGACTTAAAACTGGAAATGAATACCGAATACCGCTTTAACATTTACCGCTATTTTAAAGGGGCGTTGTTTGTTGATGCCGGGAATGTCTGGGAATTAAAATCCAATCCGGCCAATGTAGGCAACCCATTTACGACTTCAACATTTATGAACGAATTGGCCGTTGGTGCCGGCATGGGGCTACGAATCGACGTTTCATTTTTTATTTTACGCTTCGATTTGGCCATGCCGCTTCGCAAACCCTGGCTCGAAGAAAACCACCGATGGGTAACCAATCAGATCGACTTTGGAAGCTCTGCCTGGCGAAATGAAAACCTGGTTTTGAACGTTGCTATCGGGTATCCGTTTTAAGCAGGTGTATCACTCTCCTGCCCCAGATTTCAAACCTGTGAATCATGTAACTTTTCTCTGAAATTGTGTAAAGCTTTCGGACTTTAAAAAAGCCATTTTTGGGTACAAACCCACTAAGGGCTTCGCATTTCATGGAAAATATTCTAGCCTACTCATTGACTGTGTTTATGGCATTTTTTGCCATCATGAACCCAATCGTAAACATCCCGATTTTTGTCACGTTAACCGAAGGACTCGAAGAACAAAAGAAAAAGGAAATTGCCAAAACGGCTAATCTGATTGCCTTTTTCATTGTCGTAGCATTTATTCTAATTGGCAAATACATTTTTCAGATTTTTGGTTTAACCATTCCCGCATTCAAAGTGTTTGGCGGTATTCTAATCTTCTATATTGGATTCGAGATGCTTCAGTCAAATAAAACTGGATTGCCGTTACCGAAAAAAGTACTATTTGATGACGGGGTTACAATTTCTCCTCTGGCTATTCCGATACTGGCAGGTCCTGGTACTATTGTTACGGCAATGAATTTTGTCGTAAATGCCAACTTCTTTCACATATTCATAATCATAACCCTGCTTGCATTGCTGGTATTTATGACCTATCTGGCTTTTATCAATAGCAGCTACATCGTGCGGATCATCGGTAAAAAAAACTTTGTGATTGTCGGGAAAATCATGGGAATCATACTTGGAGTACTCGGTGCCAACATGTTGATTGAAGGAATCAAATTAGCTTTTAATATCTAAATACATCGATATGGAATCAAATACGCAGTTTTTCTGGAGCCTCTCTGTTACCGAATTATTCGACAAACTTAAGGTGAAAGCCAATGGAATTACAACAGCTGAAGCAAATACGAGGCAACAGACTTATGGGCTCAATCGTCTAAAACCACAAAAGAGATCGGGTGTATTTATGCTTTTTATAGGACAGTTTAAAAGTCCAATTATTCTTATTCTTCTGGCAGCAACCGGACTATCCTTGTTTTTGCACAATTATATCGATGCCTCCATTATCTTAAGTATCGTTATTTTAAGCGGACTTCTTGGTTTTTGGCAGGAATACAGCGCGTCGAACGCAGTGGCAAAACTGCTGGCAATGGTACAAATTAAAGTGGCTGTTCTTCGGAATGGAAAAGAAATTGAAATCCCGATTGAAAATATTGTGCCTGGAGATATTGTCATTCTGAATGCCGGAGATATTGTACCAGCCGACTGTTTATTAATTGAAGAAAAAGATATTTTCGTTGATGAGGCCATGCTAACCGGCGAGACTTTTCCGGTAGAAAAGAATGTTGAAATATTGCCTTCCGCAACTGCTCTCGCGCAACGAACAAATGCGGTTTGGATGGGAACTCATATTGTTAGTGGTACAGCTAAAGCTCTGGTGGTTCTTACTGCTAAAAATACCGAGTTTGGCAAAGTATCAGAACGACTTAAATTAAAACCTCCGGAAACCGAATTTGAGCGTGGTATCCGTCGGTTCGGATATTTTCTGGGAGAAGTTACATTGATTCTGGTGATTCTCATCTTTGCCATTAATGTATACCTGCAACGACCTGTTTTAGATGCTTTCCTCTTCTCGTTGGCCTTGGCTGTTGGCTTAACTCCACAGTTACTACCAGCTATTATTAGCATCAACCTAGCTCATGGAGCCAAGAAGATGGCAAAGAATAAGGTGATTGTCAAACGACTTTCATCCATCGAGAACTTTGGAAGCATGAATATTATTTGTTCGGATAAAACCGGTACACTTACCGAAGGAATCGTGAAAGTTGAATCGGCCCTTGATGTCGACGGAATTTCAAGCGACAAGGTATTTCTATATGCGTATCTTAATGCACATTACCAAACTGGCTTTTCGAACCCCATTGACGAGTCGATTTTGAATTCGAAAACACTCGATTTAAAAGAATACAAAAAACACGACGAAATTCCTTATGATTTTCTTCGGAAACGATTGAGCATCGCGGTTAAACAAGGCGACAACTATTTAATGGTCACCAAAGGAGCATTAGCCAATATACTCGAGGTATGCTCGTCGGCCGAAGTAAAAGAGAACCATTTTGTTGATCTGGCCTTGGTAAAAGATCAAATCCAAAAACACTTTGAAGAATTTAGTAACCTGGGGTTTCGCACGTTAGGTATTGCCTGTAAAAAATTATCGTCAGGTTCGCTCATTTCTAAAAGTGATGAAAAAGATATGGTTTTCTGCGGTTTTCTAACCTTGTTCGATCCTCCTAAAGCGAATATTGCTGATACCATTTTGAAGTTAAAGCAACTGGGAATTTCACTCAAAATCATTACCGGCGACAACCACCTGGTTGCAGCAAGCCTGAGTAAAAAAATGGGATTGTCGGATAATAAAATCATTACTGGTTCACAGCTTCGTTCAATGAGCGATGGCGCGTTGCTTCGTCGTGTTGGAGGAATCGACGTTTTTGCTGAGATTGAACCCAACCAAAAAGAGCGTATTATCATCGCTATGCGCAAAGCCGGGAATGTGGTAGGCTATATGGGCGATGGCATTAACGATGCCTCAGCACTACATGCTGCCGATGTGGGAATTTCGGTTGATACAGCTGCCGACGTAGCTAAAGATGCCGCCGACATCGTTTTGCTTGAAAAAGATTTAAGCGTTTTAATTGAAGGCGTTCGTGAAGGCCGAATGACCTTTTCGAACACGCTGAAATATGTATTTATGGCCACCAGTGCCAATTTTGGAAATATGTTTAGCATGGCAGGATTATCGTTATTTATCCCATTTCTTCCATTGTTGCCCAAGCAAATTCTGCTTACCAACCTGCTTACTGATTTTCCAGAAATGACTATTGCCACCGATAATGTTGATGAACAAATGATTGACTATCCCCGACGCTGGGACATCAAAGTGATTCGCAAATTCATGATTACCTTCGGCTTGGTTAGTTCTGTTTTCGATTACCTGACCTTTGGTTTGCTTTTACTCGTACTCCGAACCAATGAAGGTGAATTCAGAACCGGATGGTTTCTGGAATCAGTCATCTCGGCATCAGTCATCGTATTAGTTATCCGAAGCAGAAAACCTTTTTTCAGAAGCAAACCTGGGAAATACTTGTTAATAGCAACCCTTTCAACTGCTTTTATTACCATCATTTTCCCCTTCACCCCGCTTGGAACTATTCTGGGATTCAACCCGCTTAGTTTTACAACCTATTTACTACTGTTGCTGATTGTGATCCTTTACATTATTGCTGCAGAAGTAACCAAAACAATCTTTTATAAAAAGGTAAACATTTAAAATCATGAAGGTACTAATTGTATTAACCTCCCACAGTGAGTTGGGAACTACCGATGAGAAAACCGGTTTCTGGGTAGAAGAATTTGCAGCACCCTATTATGTTCTGGCCGATGTTGGTGCCGAATTAACAATTGCATCTCCCAAAGGCGGTCAACCACCGGTTGACCCTAAAAGTGAATCACCTGATGCACAAACTCCTGCCACTAAAAGGTTTTATAGCGACAACGAAGCAATTGACAAAGTTGCGCATACGCTAAAACTTAGCGACGTAAACCAGAAAGATTATGATGGGATTTTTTATCCCGGAGGACACGGTCCATTGTGGGATCTGGCAAATGATGAAAACTCAATTCATTTAATTGAAAACTTTTACAACCATCAAAAACCAATCGCTTTTGTATGTCATGCACCTGCCGCTTTAATTAAAGTTAAAGATAAAAATGGCGATCCTTTAGTAAAAGGAAAAGAGCTTACAAGTTTTTCGAATTCGGAGGAAGAGGCTGTTAATTTAACCAAAATAGTACCTTTTTTAGTCGAAGAGGAACTTAAGAATCTGGGTGCGAAATATAGTAAAGGTGATAATTGGGGTTCTTTTGTAAAAAAGGACGGGTTATTAATTACTGGGCAAAACCCGGCATCGTCATCAGAAACTGCCCGGCTACTTTTAAGTACAATCAATGAGAAAACGAATTCAGACAATGAATAGAAATGACAACCGGATAACGTTACAGCGCATTGCACGACGGGCAATGATCTCAAGAGGATTAGCTCCTGATTTTCCAACTGATTTGTTGACAGAGCTAGAGGGTATAGTCAAGCCATCAACCTATAAATCAGGCATGACCAAAGATTTACGTAGATTATTGTGGTGTTCGGTAGACAATGTTGATTCGCAGGATCTTGATCAGCTTTCGTATGCCGAACAGTTGCCGGATAATAAAGTTAAGTTGCTGATTGCAATTGCAGATGTAGGCGCATTGGTTACTCAAAAATCCAGAATTGATAACCATGCCAGTCAAAACACAACGTCAGTTTACACGGTAGCTCAAACATTTTCAATGCTTCCGGAAAAATTATCGACCGACCTGACCTCTCTAAGTCCAGATAAAGACCGCTATGCAGTAGTTGTAGAAATGATTATAGACGATGATGGAGCTGTGCAGCAAGCTGATATTTACCTTGCGATGGTATTTAATCATGCGAAGCTCGAGTATGAGAGTTTAGGTAACTGGCTTGAAGGAAATGGTTCAATACCATTAGATATCTCGAAGGTTAAAGAACTGGCAGAAAACATCCAGTTACAAGATCGGATAGCTCAAAAAATGAGGGCGTTACGCTACGAACATGGTGCGTTGGATTTTGAAACCATTGAAGCAAGACCTGTTTTCGACGGAGATTCGTTGAGCACGATGAACGTTGAGCAGAAAAACCGAGCTAAAAATTTGATCGAAGAATTTATGATTGCCGCGAACAGTGCTACAGCCCGATATTTGGCAGATAAAAAATTTCCTTCATTGCGAAGAGTTGTCCGCACACCCAAACGTTGGAGCAGAATCGTTGAACTAGCTTCAGAACATGGATTTTCACTACCAGAAAAGGCTGAATCAAAATCGCTTTCTGCATATCTGAAGTTTATCAAGCAAAATGAACCGCTTCATTTCGTAGACATGTCGATTAGCGTACTTAAACTTTTAGGAGCTGGTGAATATGTTGTGGAAATTCCAGGTTCTGACTCCGAAGGTCATTTTGGTCTGGCGGTAAAGGATTATACACATTCCACAGCACCTAACCGGCGTTACCCCGATTTGGTTACTCAACGTTTGATAAAATCGGCTATAGAAGGTCACAGTGCTCCATATTCGGTTGAACAACTGGAAGAGATTGCACACCATTGTACTTTAAAAGAAGATGATGCAAGAAAAGTTGAGCGACAAGTTGAAAAATCGGCCAATGCAATGCTCCTGGAATCACGGATTGGAGAAGTATTTGAAGCCATCGTCAGCGGTGCATCACCTAAAGGCACGTGGATCAGAATTTTTTATCCGCACGTCGAAGGGAAACTGGTAAACGGATTTAGGGGGATGGAAGTAGGAAATAAACTAAAAGTACGCTTGATACAAATCGATGTTGAAGCAGGATTCATCGACTTTGAGCGGATTGAAAATATGTGAAACGTGTAAGTTATTCACACAATTGTGTAATACATTTTGCTGCAATACTTATCAAATTTACATTGTTGTGGATAAGTTTTCACAATTTAAAATTCATTAGAATGAAAACGAATGAAGTTTTACAAAAAGATGTTCAGGATGCAATTAAATGGGAACCACTATTGAATGCTGCCGAAATTGGGGTAACCGTAAAAGATGGGGTTGTTTCACTTACCGGGGTTGTTGACAGTTTCATAAAAAAAATGGAAGCTGAAAATGCAGCAAAAAAGGTTGTTGGTGTAAAAGCTGTGGTTGAAAAAATTGAAGTGAAATTTGCAAATTCATTTGTAAAAACGAACATTGAAATTGCCAACGAAGCATTAAGTGCATTAAAATCAAACTGGTCAGTTCCAAACAATAAGGTAACTGTAAAAGTTGAAGACGGATGGATTACGCTGGAAGGCGAACTTCCCTGGAATTATCAGAAAGAGGCAGCTAAAAGTGCAGTAAGCAATCTTCCCGGAGTTAAAGGTGTAAGCAATGATATCAAAATCAAATCTGAAACTCATGATACGATCGAACAAAACGATATTGAAAGAGCACTTGCACGTGATTTGACAAACGATGATATTAATATTCACGTTAAAGTATCCGGAACAACGGTAACACTTACTGGTACTGTAAAATCCTGGTATCATAAGGACGAAGCAGGTCGAATTGCATGGAAAACACCAGGCATCTGGCATGTAGAAAATAACTTAATCGTTGATTATTATTATTCATTCGAGTAGTTAACCACATAACGTCGTGGAAAGGTTTTCTTCCCGCTACTATTATTTTAAACCAAGAATGATAAAATTATGATGAAGTCAATTTACGCTGACTCCAGGGGATCCAGGGAAATCGACTTTGATATGTATAAATAGTTAAACTTTAAAAAATAGACGAACATGAAAAATACAATCTTAACAATTGCAGTATTTACCTTAATGATAGGGACAATTGCAACATCTAACGGACAGACTGTTGACAAAAAAGCTGAAAAAGCCCGGGAAAATATTTTGGAAGGGCAAAAAGATGTAATTAAGGCAAAACTGGATTTAAAAGCGGCTCAAAAAGACTCCGTTGCAGAATATCAAAAATTCAAAAAAGAGTCTGAAGCGAAAATCAAGAACAACGAAAAAAGGATTGCCGATTTGAAATTAAAAGTGGCTAAATTAGATATGAAATCAAAAGCTGAGTATGAAAAAGAACTTACCAGTTTTAAACAAAAGAATGCAAACCTAAAAAAACGACTTTCAGATTATAATGTAAAGGAAAAAAGCAAGTGGACATCTTTCCGGATTGAATTCGATAAAGACATGGGAGAACTTGGGAAAGCACTTAAAGATTTCACTATCAAGAACAAATAGATCCAATTTAAATACGATTAATTCTTTAAGGCTGGTTTAAAACCAGCCTTAAATTTTAACATTACCATCTTATTATCATTATCTTACACCATATAAATCAAATAACATGAATTATATACCAATAAAGAAACTAATTATTTTTCTATCAATTAGCCTCTTTGTTTTAACAAGTTCAGCACAGAAGCTTGCTCCACCAGCAAGCTCAATGGTACAAAAATTTTATGCCATTAATCACCAGCCGTTTTATTGGCTGACATCTGAGAAAGATATTCGAAGAGCAACCGAATGGCTTGATGCAATTAAATCGGTTGAAAAACAAGGCTATATCTCCATTCAACCCCAAACCGATCTGATCAGAACGGTATTGCTGAGCAAAACAACCGACTTTTCAATGAAAGAAAGGACTGATAAGCAAATAACCGAACTGATTTTAAACTTTCTGAAAAACTGGCAGGAAGGAGATATTAACTTTAGATACGATGAAGTCAGGTCTCCACGTGATTCGGTCTATATAAATCAGTTGATGAATTCAAAGTACAAAGGAGCGGTTTCAAGAATAGTTTCGAGGTTAGATTGCAATGATCGCGATTATCAATCTCTAATAAAATTCATGAATGATTCCATTGACGTAATGGACTCGTTGAAATATAAAAAGGCTATTCTTACAATGAATTATCTTCGTTATCTGTCAGTTAATCATCAATCGGAATATGTTGTTGTAAATATTCCTGCTGCTGAAGCCAGGTATTACCGAAACAATTCACTTTCAATCAAGATGAAAACCGTGGTTGGTAAAAAATCAAAACCGACTCCAACTATTGCTTCCTATATCACTAATATTATAACCTTTCCGCACTGGAATGTGCCGCATTCAATAGCTGTCAGGGAACTTTTACCCAAAGTTCAAAAGAATGAGAACTATCTGGAACAACAGAATTTTGAGGTAGTAGATGCCAATGGGAACGTGGTTGAAGATTCTGAATTAAACTGGAAAGACTACTCAGAAAATAATTTTCCATATTTCTTCCGTCAATCAACCGGTTCAGGAAATGCGCTGGGAGTCTTAAAATTCAATTTTCAAAATCCATACAGTATTTTTCTACATGCAACAAGCTGGCAGGGCGTTTTTTCAAAAGATTACCGGTTCTTAAGTCACGGATGTGTTCGGATGGAAAAACCTTTTGAACTTGCAGGAGCCATGCTTCGGGGCAAGATTGACATCAAAAAACTGAAGAGTGGCAAAAAAAATACGGAATCAAAGTCGATAAAGCTACCGCATAAAGTACCAGTATTTATTGTTTATATGCCGGTAAAAGTGGACGGCAAAAAAGTTACCTTTTTGAACGACGTTTATAGCCAGATTAAGTAGCACTGACCTACCCAATTATGAATTAACAGATTACGTTCTATTTTTTTAACTGAAATGCGAAACCTAAATTCATCATCGAAATACAACAGGTTCCGGTTTGCCAATTTCGAAATCCTGAAACCCGAAATCTGTTGTACTTAAAGAGTTTATCTTAATAATATTATTCCCATTACCGGGAATAATTGGGTAAAATGAAAGTGAAATCTGAAAGGTATTTAAAACCAGATTTTCATTCTTTATCAAAACGCCTATCCCAATTTGTGAATATATTTTACTCTTCTTAAATCCGCTGATTTCGTTGCCCAGAATACCCATCGAATAGGAAAAAAAAGGGCCAAAGCGAAAACCAATAAAATTCCAGGGAGCATAGGATTGGGTTTGCATGGTCAAAAGCATTCGCTTGGTTCCTTTCAGTACATTAGAGTGAAATCCATTCAGTCCATTGCCATCATTAAGTGTTAAGCTATCGGAAGCAAACCGGTTTATTCCAATTGTAAATTGTGGTTTTGCAAATTGCCTGAATTTCCATTTCCCAAATTCGATTAACCCGGTAAAATATGTAGCATTTACTGTAAAAACGCCTTCTTCAAGTTTTGATGCGCGAATAAACGTTCCGTATTCTACTCCGGGACTTAAATACCCCCAAGGATAATAACAACCAAAAGAAACCCGTGCACCTAAATACAGACGTTCGGTGTTGCTTTTCACCTGATAACCTGTGGTTAAGCTCATAATTTTTCCAATGGGCACATCCTCAGTGATCCCATATTTGAAAATAAATTTATCCTGCACATATCCACGGGTAGAGATGCCCCAGATGGTCAGGTAAAATTTTTCGTCAGAAAATTGATGTTGAATATCAAATGTTTGATTTGGTTTTTCGAGGTAATGAATCCGAAAAAAACGGATAGCAGTAATAAAGTTAGTGGTACGATCATATTCGCTTTTACCCTTGTAAAGTCGGATTGCATTACCGGCCCAATAATCCTGAGAGTTATATTTATACCGCAATACATCGCTTTGAAAATTGTCTATAGGTACAGAATCGTTAAAAAATTGCTGCGTAAAGTTTATCCCTGCAGCCCACTTTGCAAGTGGTGAAAAGAACGGTCGATCAAAGGATAAACTCTTATTGAAATTTTTATCTCCTTTAACTCCGTAATGTATCGTACTGCTAACGAATGTATTTTTAATGTTTGGTATCGTATAGTTGGCATGAAAAGCGTTGTCCTTTTCAACGTAATCGCGTGTAAAATCGCTCTGGAATTCATGCCCAAGTCCCATAAAATTCTTATCCGCTAAATTAACCGTAGTGTGTGAAAGCGAAGATCCACCTTTCGGAATAATACTCCAGATATCTAATTCGCGAATAAAAATATCGACAGAATCAGAACCTTTTCCGGCGTTTTTAACCAGGAAAGAAACATCACGAATATATTTCCGGCTGCGAACCAAACGTTCTGACTCTTTAACAAGTAGCGAATCGAACCGTTGATTTTGATGGATAAGCAAAAGGTTCCGAATGGTTATATTTTGAGACTTGATGTGTAATTTATTGCCAGTTCTGGAGAAATAATTCTGAGCGTGCTCAATGGTATCGACAATCGAATATCCAAATGGATCAAGTGTTTCAATGTTGATATGCCTGATAACTTTCCCTTCAAATGCACTATAGGGCTTCTTAATCAGTTTTCGATAAACTTTCTTTTTTGTTTTGCCTTTAGGCGAAACTAGTTTTACAGGCTTGAAGATCAGCGAATACATAAATTTGGTAAACTTGCTTCTTCCGGAATACGTTTGGATGGTCGTGTAAATTCGGGTAGTATCTTTTAGCGTTGGTTTTTGCTGTGCAAGTACCAGATTCGTTGCTGAAATAAAAACAAAAAATAATATGATTGTAATTTTGAAAAACATCGTTTTACTTTTTTGCATCTTCGGCCTTCTTTTCAGCAGCTTTTTCTTTCTTTTTAAAGTACCCCTTAAACAAAAAATTGTGTTTTACAGCCTCCATGTTTTCATTCAATCCCTTACTACTTTTTTTAAGATTTACGATTGTTTGATCAATATTTTTTGCGATAGTAGTGTCCTGAATTAACCGGCCAAGAGTGCCATCTCCTCTGTTTATGTTGGTCATAATTTCGGCAAGTTGTTCCGTTATAATTTCGGCATTACCGGCGGTCACCTCAATACTTGCCATAATAGCATCGGTTTCAATGGGTTCCTCCGAGTCCAGATGTTGCCCTTCCTTTGCTAAAGCTGCATCCTGATTTCCTTGTGTGATCAGAATAAGACGGTCGCCTATCAGTCCTTCAGAACCAATTGCCACACCACAATCGCTTTTGATAAACTGATGAACTTCTTTCCGGATCAACAAATCAACTCTAACCGTCGAATCATTAATAATGATGATGTTATCAACGGTGCCTACAGTAATTCCGGCAAACCGAATATTATTTCCAACCTGTAATCCGCTAACATTGTGAAAAGTTGTTGTCAATTTAAAAACCGGATTAAACAGATTCTTTTGTTTCCCGATAATAAAAATGGCAAGAACAAAGAGACCCAATCCGACTGAAACAAATAGGCCTAAACGAACTTTGAATTTTGGCGTGTGCGTATCCATAATTGTGAGTATTGTGATTTATTTAAAAAATGATTTGATCAACGAATCAGTTGATTTCTCAAACTGATCTAAACTTCCCTCCATATAAATTTCACCATCCTGTAGCATTACCAAGCGATTTGCAGTTGCACGGGCACATTCAATATCATGAGTGATGATGATGGACGAAGTATTATATTTTTTCTGCACCTCATTAATTAGAGTACTTATCTCGTCGGAGGTTACCGGATCAAGTCCGGTGGTAGGTTCGTCGTACAACATGATCTTTGGATCAATCACAATGGTTCGCGCCAGACTAATTCGCTTACGCATTCCACCCGACAATTGCGAAGGCATTTTATCCAGAGCATCCAATAAACCAACGTTTTCAAGAACTTCTTTTACCTTTTCGTCGATATCTTTCTTATTCAATTCCTTACGAATGCGACTCAACGGAAATTCCAGATTCTGTTTCACGGTCATTGAATCATACAATGCCCCACTCTGAAAGAGAAACCCGACTTTTGTTCTCAACTCACTTAAATCGTTGCTGTTTAGTGTGCCTATATTTTCGCCAAATACCTGAATTGTGCCATCATCAGGAATCAATAAACGGACAATGCATTTGATCAGGACTGATTTTCCTGAGCCTGATTTTCCAAGGACGACCAAATTTTCGCTTTCTAAAAGTTTCAACGAGACATTTTTCAGTACCTCTTGTGTTCCAAATGATTTCCGGAGATTATTAATCTCGATAATTGGCTTGTCATTTTTCATCTTAGAGCCTGTTGATATTTCTGATTGTTTTGTATTCATTTTACAAGCATATCAGTGATTTGTACGGCAACCATATCTACAATCAGCACTAAAAGCGATGCCAACACAACAGCTGAGTTTGCAGCAATACCAACACTTTCAGTTCCACGTCCGGCATG